>JGI24023J19991_10000041_pt1 | contig 71283 bp, 70 predicted proteins | sample Cruoilmetagenom1_FD_19991 | JGI IMG/M metagenome (IMG submission 19991)
AGCGCTGGCGCGCTACGGTCTTTCGGTCAGCGATATGCAGGACGTTGTTGCAGCATCCATCGGCGGGCGCGTGGCAGGTCAAATCTACGAAGGCGACCGCCGCTTCGATGTCGTGGTGCGCATGCCCGAAGAGCTGCGCGACAATGTCGATGCAATACGGCGCTTGCCGATACCGCTGCCCCAACATGTGCGGGCGGGCGACGAGGATGGCTTGGCCTTTGTGCCTCTCTCTGAAGTGGCCAATGTCGATATCTCGCTGGGCCCAAACCAAATAAGCCGCGAAAACGGCAAACGGCGCATTGTCGTCACGGCCAATGTGCGCGACCGCGATTTGGGCACATTCGTCGAGGACGTTCAGCGGGCCGTAACCAAGGAAGTTGAGATTCCGCCTGGTTATTGGATCGAGTATGGCGGGACCTTCGAGAACTTAATCTCCGCGAGCAATCGCCTGCAGGTGGTGGTTCCCCTGGCGCTCGCGCTGATTTTTGCTCTGCTCTTTGCGCTGTTCGGCTCGGTCAAGGACTCGCTTTTGGTGTTCACCGGCATCCCGCTGGCGCTGACCGGCGGCGTTGTTGCCCTGTTGCTGCGCGGCTTGCCGTTTTCAATTTCCGCTGCCGTTGGCTTCATCGCGCTCTCGGGCGTTGCGGTTTTGAACGGGGTGGTGATGGTCTCGTTTATCCGGGACCTGCGGGCCGGCGGCATGAAGCTCGACAAGGCCATTCGACTGGGCGCGATGACGCGGCTGCGGCCGGTTCTGATGACGGCGCTGGTCGCCAGTCTTGGCTTCGTGCCGATGGCGCTCAATGTGGGTGCGGGCGCGGAGGTCCAACGACCGCTCGCCACGGTTGTCATCGGCGGCATTATTTCGTCCACCGCGCTCACGCTTCTGGTCCTGCCGGCGATCTACCTGATCGCCCATCAAGACGGCCAAAGCATTCGCGAGGCGGTGATGAAAAAACTCAACCAGGCCTATTCGGCGGTTTCGCCGGCGGAGTAAATGGCGGCTTTGAGCCTGCTTGGGCCCGGTCGATCAATGCGCCGGCATATCCCGAGCGCGTTTGTGCATGACCGATGCTTACCCAAGAGTGCTCAGTCGCTGAGGTAATCCATTCGTACCCCCATGCCAAGGAGCGCGGCATGGAGCGCTTGATCGAAACCCGCGGCGTCTTGGCCGTTGCGCATAGGCCGCGGCCAGTGACATAAGGGGCGATGTTTGCCTCGCTCCTCATCGCCAATCGCGGCGAAATCGCCTGCCGCATTGCCCGCACCGCCAAGCGCATGGGGCTGCGTACCATTGCCGTTTTTTCGGAAGAAGACGCTGGCGCCCTCCACGTCGCAGAAGCCGATGAGGCTCATCTGATCGGACCGGCACGCGCCAGCGAAAGTTATCTCAATTTCAAGCGCATACTGAAAGTCGCGGCCGAAAGCGGAGCGGACGCGATACATCCTGGATACGGCTTTCTGTCCGAGAATGCCGTTTTCGCCCGAGCCTGCGCCAGGGCGAAGATCGTATTCGTCGGTCCACCCGTCGCGGCGATGCAGCTGATGGGCCGCAAGGACGACGCCAAGGCCGCAATGAAAAAAAGCGGCATTCCTGTGGTGCCAGGCTGTGATGGGCGCAGCCAGGACGCCGGCGTGCTGCTGGCCGAGGCCAAGGGACTGGGATTTCCAGTGATGATCAAAGCGGTCGCCGGCGGAGGCGGGCGCGGCATGCGGCTGGTCAAGCGGTCGCAAGACTTCGAAGATGCGCTTGAGAGCGCGCGCCGAGAGGCCGAAGCCGCCTTTGGCGATGGCGATGTTCTGCTGGAAAAGGCGGTGTTGGATCCGCGCCACATCGAAGTGCAGATCTTTGCCGACACGCACGGCAATGCGGTGCATCTGTTCGAGCGCGACTGTTCGCTGCAGCGCCGCCATCAAAAGGTGATCGAGGAAGCTCCGGCGCCGCGATTTCCCGACGCTTTGCGGGCGCGCCTTTGCGAAAGTGCCGTCCAAGCCGCCCAAGCGGTGGGCTATGCCGGTGCGGGCACGGTCGAATTCTTGCTCCAAGGCGGCGCGCTCGACGAATTGAGCCCATTCTATTTTCTTGAGATGAACACGCGTCTTCAGGTCGAGCATCCGGTGACCGAAGCGGTCACGGGACTTGACCTGGTGGAATGGCAGTTGCGGGTGGCAGCAGGAGAAAGGCTGCCGATGAACCAATCGCAGATCGCATGCAACGGCGCAGCCATCGAGGCGCGGATTTACGCCGAAGACCCGGCCAATGATTTTCAGCCGACAGCCGCCCCGATTTATGCCCTGCGCTGGCCGCAAGGCGACGGCGTGCGCGTCGATGCGGGCGTGCGGGAAGGCGACGCGGTTTCGCCCCATTACGACACTTTGATCACCAAGCTGATCGCTCATGGACCAGACCGCAAAACGGCGCTCAAGCGGCTTTCAAACGCACTGCTGGATACATTGGTCGCCGGCCCCAAAACCAATTTGGCCCTTCTGCATGGGTTGGCCAGCGCGAAAGCCATATCCGAGGGCGTCTATGACACGTCCTTTATCGAACGCAATTTATCCAAACTGATTGGCGGCGGCGTCGCTCGCGATGCGGTCGCTTTGGGCGCGGAGGCGTATTTTGCCAGCGAGCGCACAAAGGCCGAAAGTCGCCGCATGCGCCTCTCGCAAGAGCGAAATAGTCCGTGGAGCAGCGCAGATGGATTTGTGCTGGGCAGCCGCCGCCGCGAGGTTCGGACCCTGCTTGTTGATGGCGAAAGCTTGGATTTCACGCTCACTTGGGATGGCGCGAACCCAACTGTTGTTGCCGTGGGCGCCGAGGCCACGCCCCGCAGAACGCTCGATAGCGCGGTGCAGATCGTCGAAGCCGGCGCCGCTTTGATCGTCATCGACCATTTTGCACAATGCGAAATCAGGGCGCCTGAGGCCGGAGAAACGCAATTAGATGTGGATGCAGCAGGCGGCATCGTGACGAGCCCGTTGCACGGTCACCTGGCAAAGCTTTACGTTGGCGAGGGTGACAAGGTCGAAAAAGGGGATCCGATCGCCGTGCTCGAAGCCATGAAAATGGAACACGTTTTGCGCGCCCCCTGCAGTGGCCTCGTCGAGACGGTCGCAACGGCACAGGGCGAGCAGATCGCACAGGGCGCCATTGTCGCGCAAATTGCCGAAGATGGCGGGGAGGGCGCATGACGCTCAACCTGATCAAACTCGCCGTCGGCTGTGAGGGCGTCGCGCATTTGCGCGATTTTCAGGCAAATCGCTTCGCGGGCAATGAGGTGCCCGGCCGGGTGGGCGAAATCTGGCACCGCACGCGGATTGGGCCGCGCCGTCGCGAAGAGTTGCTGAACGGTGGCTCGATCTACTGGGTCATCCGCCGCGCGGTGCAGGCGCGCCAAAGGATATTGGAGTTGCGCCCGGTGACCGGTGACGATGGAATCGAGCGCTGCGAATTCATTCTCGATCCCAAAATTGTGCAGACCAGGCCGCAACCCCGACGCGCCTTCCAAGGCTGGCGCTATCTCGAATCCGCTGATGCGCCGCCCGATTTAAGCGCCTTGCCGGAAGGGCTGGAAGACATTCCTTCGGAAATGCGCAGCGATTTGTTGGAACTTGCGTTGATCTGAGGGATCAGATCACGCGGGCCGGCCCCTGCGGACTGCGGACTTGGGCACGGGCACATTGTCGATGAGCCGCGTCTTGCCGAGATAGGCCGCTGCGAAGACGCGGCCCGGCCCGCCATCCAATCGTGTCAGGGCGGCGAGATTTGCGACATGGCGGGCTTCAAGATAGTCGACGCGAAAGCCTCCGCGTTCGAGACGCGCTCGCCCTGCCTTGAGGGCGCCGCTCACCGCGCGTCCCGCCGCAATATCGTTTGCCGTATCGGCGACGGTGCGCCGAAGCAGCGGCGCCACTTGACGCTCGGCCGGGCTTAGATATGCGTTGCGCGACGACATGGCCAGCCCATCGGTTTCGCGCACGATAGGCGCTCCCGCGATCCTTACGGGAATGTCGAGATCGGCCGCCATGCGCTTGATGATCAGGAGTTGCTGGTAGTCCTTTTCGCCAAAGACTGCGATATCGGGCAGGGTCTGCAAGAGCAGTTTTGCAACCACGGTGGCGACGCCAGCGAAATGATGGGGACGCGAGGCGCCACACAACACCTCGGTCAGGCCTGAAACGCTCACCTGCGTCGAGAAATTATCGCCATACATCTCGGCGACGTCGGGCGAGAAAATCAAACTCGCCCCGACCTCCGAAAGCGCCTTTCGGTCGCGGGCTTCGTTCCTTGGATAGGTTTTGAAATCCTCACCGGGGCCGAATTGCGTTGGATTGACGAAGATCGATACAACGACGCGGCTGGCCTTGCGTTGAGCAAAACGCACCAATGACAAGTGGCCCTCATGCAGCGATCCCATGGTGGGAACCAGGGCGACGCTATCGCCCCCGGCGCGCCAGGCCGCAACACGCTTGCGTAGACCCGTTATTTTCCGCACCGTTGCAAGCTGGCTGACCATCGTCGAAGCTCCCCTTGGGCGCGACATTACCAGTGCCGAATAAATGCGCCAACGGCGCGCAATCTTTGCCTGTTTGATACGATGGACTCGTGAACAAATCTGATGAAGATCGAGACGAGGCGCCCACGGACATGGGCGCCAGCGCCCAGCGGCTGAGCCGTCTGCCGCCGCGTCACGAGATTGCGAATGCCTATCTCGCCGACGAAACGGCGCTGGTCGATGAATTGATCCCCCGCGCGCGCTTTGCCGACCAAGAAAAACAACAGGTCGAAGAAATCGCGGCCGATTTGGTGAAGGCCGCCCGAGAAGGGCGGCGCGAATTCGGCGGCGTCGACCGCTTCACGAGCGAATACGGCCTCACCAATGAAGAGGGCGTGATGTTGATGTGCCTGGCCGAGGCGCTGTTGCGCATTCCCGACGCCGAGACCGCCGACAAGTTCATTGCCGACAAGATCCTGGGCGGCGATTGGGAGCGGCACTTGGGACGCTCCGAGTCGCTTTTGGTCAATGCCTCGACCTGGGGGCTGATGTTGACCGGCCGCGTAATCCAACTGGGCAATATGAGAGACGGAGGTCTGGCCGCGCCTGTGAAGCGCATGGTCGCACGCTCAGGCGAACCCGTTATCCGCGAAGCCATGCGCCACGCCATGCGCGTGCTGGGCGAGCAGTTCGTCTTGGGTCGAACGATCGGGGAGGCGATTGCGCGCGGCAAAGAGGCACAAGAGCAAGGTTATCGGTTTTCATATGACATGCTGGGCGAGGCGGCGCTCACCCAACGCGATGCGGATCTCTATTTCGAGCGCTACGTCGAGGCCCTTGAAGCGGTTGCGGCCCATATGGGCAAGCCGGCGCAGGAGACAGAAGACGTCCTGCATACTAGGCCCTCGCTGTCGGTCAAGCTCTCGGCGCTGCATCCCCGTTTTGAACCAGCGCACGAAAAGCGCGTGCGGCGCGAGGCGGGCCCCAGACTGCTCAAACTGGCGCGTCTGGCCCGCGAAAACTGGCTCGGCCTCACCATTGATGCCGAGGAGGCCGATCGGCTTGGGCTGACGTTGCAGCTTTTCGGCGATCTGTTGGCTGATGCGGCCCTGGACGGATGGAATGGACTTGGCATCGCGGTACAGGCTTACGGAAAACGAGCCAGCGCGACGATCGATTGGCTGGCAGCGGTGGCGCGGCGCGCAAATCGCCGCATCCCGGTCCGCCTGGTCAANGGCGCCTATTGGGACACCGAGATAAAATTTGCCCAACAACAGGGCCTGGCCGACTACCCGCTCTTCACCCGCAAGGCGAACACCGATATTTGCTACCTGGCGTGCGCCCGCAAACTGTTGGCTGCGCCTCAGGCATTTTTTCCTCAATTCGCCACCCACAATGCCCATACCATCGCCGCCGTGAGCGTCATGTCGTCCAAGGCCGGCGCATACGAATTTCAGCGGCTGCACGGTATGGGCGAGGCGCTGTATCAAAACGTGATCGCGCCAGAGCAGCTTGCCAAGGCGGCCCGGATCTATGCACCGGTCGGCGGGCACGCGAACCTGCTGGCTTATCTGGTGCGCCGCCTGTTGGAAAATGGCGCCAACACGTCCTTCGTCAACCGTCTGGCCGATGACGAACTGCCAATTTCAGAAATCATCACCGATCCCGTCGACAGGGTCGCTGGGCTCGACGACAAGCGTCATCCGGGCATCCCCAAGCCGCCCGATCTATACGAACCCCATCGCAAGAATTCTTCCGGCGTTCCCCATTGGGACACTCATTGGCGCTTGCCGTTGATCGGCGAGCTCGACGGCTATTTGACCAAACCGGTGTTAGCGGCGCCAATCGTATCGGGAAAAATACGCGCCGCTGAAAATGAACGCGCCATCACTTCGCCGCATGACAACAGGGTTGATGTGGGCCGCTGCGGTGACATCAGCGAAGGGTTGCTCAAGAGCGCGCTCGCGGCTGCTCGCGCCGCGGCGCCTGAATGGGACCGCCGTGGCGGGCCGGCGCGGGCAGAAATTCTAGAGAAGGCTGCTGATCTGATCGAGGTGAACCGCGCTTATCTAATGGCCGTAATGATCCGGGAAGCGGGAAAGACAATTCCCAATGCGCTCGGTGAAGTGCGCGAGGCGGCCGATTTTCTGCGTTATTACGCGAGCGAAGCCCGCCGCATGTTTGCTGCCGGCGAGTTGTTGAAGGGTCCAACAGGCGAGCGCAATCAATACACGCTCGCAGGTCGCGGCGCCTTCGGCTGCATATCGCCGTGGAATTTTCCGCTCGCCATCTTCATTGGCCAAGTTGCGGCAGCCCTGGCTGCCGGTAACACGGTGGTGGCCAAGCCCGCCGAGCAGACGCCGCTGACCGCCTTTCTCGCCGTGCAATATCTACTTCAGGCGGGTTTGCCGCCGGATGTGCTGCACTTGGCGCCTGGTCCAGGTGCGACGATAGGTGCGGCCTTGGTGGCCGATGCGCGATGCGATGGCGTCGTGTTCACGGGCTCCAACGAGACGGCGGCGGCAATTTCGCGCCAACTCGCTACGCGCCAAGGAGCGCTGGCCGCCTTCATCGCCGAAACCGGCGGCATCAACGCCATGATCGTCGATTCAAGTGCGCTTCCCGAACAGGTGGCGCGCGACGTCATCGCTTCCGCCTTCGACAGCGCCGGACAGCGCTGCTCGGCGCTGCGGGTTTTGTTTCTGCAAGACGACGTCGCCGACCCGATGATCGCCATGATACTGGGCGCCATGGAGGAGTTGCAGATCGGCGATCCATTCGATTACGCAACCGATATCGGCCCAGTGATCGATGCCGACGCCAAAGCCGCGCTCGATGCGCACAAGGCGCGCATGCGCGGCCAGGCCCGCGAACTGATCGAGCTCTCTTTGCCGCCGGCCAGCCGTTACGGAACATACGTGGCGCCAGCGGTTTATGAGATTCCGGCAATGGCGATGCTCGAGCGGGAGGTATTTGGACCAATTTTGCACATTGTGCGCTACCAGGCCGAGCGCCTCGAAGAGGTTGTCGAGGCCATAAACGCCAGCGGCTATGGTCTGACGCTGGGCCTGCACAGCCGCATTGAAGAGACCGCAGACTTCGTCGCGCGACGCGCGCGGGTCGGCAACCTATACATAAACCGCAATCAGATTGGGGCCGTTGTCGGCGTTCAACCCTTTGGCGGAATGGGACTTTCGGGCACCGGGCCGAAGGCCGGCGGCCCCCACTATTTGCCGCGTTTTGCGATCGAACGCGTGCGCACGACCGACCTTACGGCGGGTGGGGGCGATGCGGCCTTGCTGTCGCTGCGGCCGGACCGCGATACCGGGAGATAGCAAATCTGCGTTGTCCGGGCGCCAAACAAGCCCCATCTTATGGACGGCTGATGCATCGCCCGATATGACTTAAGGCATGACAATGGCGACCAAACCCAAGACGCCCGCTCGAAATACCGAGGCCGACCAAGCCTTATCGGAGGTTCCATCGAGCGACCAGGAGGTTGCGGACTTTCTCGAGCGCGTCAAAACCGTGATGCCGGCGCGTACCGGCACGGGGCGTGGGCGCTTGCTATTTGCCATGGACGCGACAATGAGCCGGCAACCCACTTGGGATATGGCGCTCGGTCTGCAGGCCGACATGTTCGCCGCCGTCAAGGTGGTCGGCGGTCTGGATGTCCAGTTGTGCTATTTCCGCGGGATGGGCGAATGCCGCGCCAGCAAATGGGTGAGCGATCCCGATGCGCTCTCCCGCTTGATGACCAAGGTTTCTTGCCGCGGCGGCTATACCCAAATCGCAAAAGTGCTGAGCCATGCCAAACACGAGACCGAGGGTGAAAAGGTGGATGCGCTCGTCTATGTCGGCGACTGCATGGAAGAGGATATCGATCACCTGGCGGCATTGGCCGGCGAACTCGGCCTGATGGGCGTTCCGGTCTTTCTGTTCCAGGAAGGCCACGATCCCAAGGCCGAACGCACCTTCAGGGAAATCGCCCGATTGACGCGCGGGGCCTATTGCAGGTTTGATCAGGGTTCGGCAAAGCAGTTGCGCGAGTTGTTATCCGCCGTTGCCGTTTATGCCGCGGGGGGTCAGCGGGCGCTTGAGGACCTGAGCCGCTCACAAGGCGGATCGGCGCGGGTGCTGCTCGAACAAATGAGTTGAGGACGACGTCACAAGCCCATGCATTATTTCTTCGGCGGGCTGGCGCTGCTTGCATTTCTGATTTTTGCCGCCCGCGCCTTTGTTAAGGCCAATCCAAAACAGCTCGCCCAAACGATGCGTTCGATCGGCGGCTGGGGCCTGATCGTCGCTGCCGGATTGTTGGCGCTGCGCGGTCTTTTTCCAATTGCGCTGCCGATGGCCGCCATGGGCGCCATGCTATTAGGCAAGGGTTCGCCGTTTGCAGGCGGCTTCGGTCCGTTTCGCGGCAATGCCAACAAGAGCCGCGCACAGACATCCAAAGTACGCACGGCGCATTTGGAAATGACACTCGATCATGACAGCGGAGATATGGACGGGCGCATTATCGACGGTCCCGGCAAGGGCATCGGTCTAGGCGAATTGGACCGACTGGCTTTGATCGAGCTCCACACAAATTATCGGGCAAACGATCCCCAGAGCGCGCAACTTCTGGCGGCCTATTTGGACCGGTTGCACGAGGGATGGCGCGATCAAGCCGGCATGGGTGATGGCGATGCGCCGGGCGCAGATGCGCGCACCGATGCCATGACGCCCGAGGAGGCGCTCGAGGTGCTTGGCCTCGAACAGGGCGCGAGCTCACAAGATATTGCCCGCGCACACCGCAATCTGATGAAAAGAATGCACCCCGATCAGGGCGGCTCGACCTATTTGGCAGCCAAGATCAACCAGGCCAAGGACGTCTTGCTGCAAAAATCTGCGATTTGAGCGTGGTCTACTCGGCGCGCATCACAACGCAGGCAATCGAGCGCTGCTTGAGGCGCGAGCAGGCAGATCTCGCGGTGGCTTCGGAAAATCCGGCGAACCTGGCGCGGTAAAGCGCGCGGCGTTTTTTGCGGTAGGGCATGGTCAACGCGCTGTGACCGGCCAGCAGATCGCCGGCAACCGATTTCACCATACTGAGCTGCTGGCTTGCGTCCGATGACGTCTTGTAGGCGCCGACCTGGACGTGAAAATCGCCGTTTGTGCGGCCGGGAGCGATCGCTGCGGTGCGCGAGACGTCGCGTTGCATGCGGCGCTCATGGGCAAGCGCGTCTTCGATTTGAGCCAGTTCCTCGGGATCGATGTGTGTCTCATGCTGAGCGCGGGATGCCAAGGCGAGCGGTGCGCTGCCGCGCTGGCTGACCAAGGGCGCCGGGGCGGACTTGCGTTTGGGCGGGGTGGCGTTGGCGGGCGGCCGCTTATGCTTGCTGGCCTTTCGCAGGCTGCGGTCGAGAACGCGCCGCATCTGGGCGTTGCGGCTCTTCGACGATTTGCCACCCATCACAGCAGCCACGACGTGCTTGTTGCCACGCCGGACCGATGAGGTGAGGTTGAAGCCAGAAGCGCGCGTATAGCCCGTCTTGATGCCGTCCGTTCCCTTGTAGCTGAAGAGCAACGCGTTGTGGTTGCGGTAACGACGGCCGCGATATTTGAACTGCTTGGTTCGAAAGAATCGGTAGTGCTTGGGATGATCGCGTTGGATGGCCAGCGACATGGTGACCATGTCGCGTGCTGTGGTCACTTGTTGTTTATTGGGCAATCCAGAGGCGTTGCGGAACGTCGTCGAGCGCATACCGATGGACCTCGCCTTTTTCGTCATCATCTTGGCGAAGTTCACTTCCGATCCGCCGAGATTTTCAGCCACCACGGCCGCCACGTCGTTGGCGGATTTGGTCACCAGGGCTCGGATCGCATCGATCGCACGGATCGTCTGTCCGGGTTTCAGGCCCAATTTGGAGGGCGCTTGGGCTGCCGCGTGCTTCGTCACGTAGAAATCGGTCGTGTAGTCGACCTTACCCTCTGCGATGAAATCGAAAAGCAGATACAGCGTCATTATTTTGGTGAGCGAGGCAGGGTAGCGGGGCTTGTCGGCGTTCTTTGCGTAAAGCACCTTGCCGGTGTTGGCATCGACCGCCATACCGGCATAGCGCGGTGCTGCCTGCGCAGTATCGGACAGCACGCAAAGTCCGAGAGCTGCGATGCCCGTCAACACGACAATTGTCCGAAGAACGTGCGCCCGAAAAGCGCCGCCCAAATACTCGATTGGCACCACGTCCACCCCAAAGCCGTTCGGCCTGTTCTGGCCTAAAAATTAAAACGAGGGGCGTTACAAACCGGTTAAGCATGAGGTCTGCCAACTGGCGTCATGGTTAGCAATTGGTTTATGGTGCACTGCAAAAAAATAATTGACTTTTCTTTGTGCGACGCATATATATTGGTGCAGCGCAGCAAGAGGGCAATCTTTGGCTTGCGCATAATTTTCAGCCGGTTGTAGGCAAGCAAGGAAGACGAAATGATCAACGGATTCGACGATATTCAAAAGCAAGGCCAGGCGAATTTCGACGCGGCAACCAAAAGTTTCGGCGAGGTCAATAAGGGCCTTCAAGGGATCGCAAGCGAAGTAACCGACTACTCGAAGAAGGCCCTCGAGGATGGTACCCAGGCATTCGAAAAGCTGGTGGGAGCAAAGTCACTTGAGCAGGCTTTCGAGATACAGACGACCTTTGCCAAAAGTGCTTACGACAATTATGTCGCCCAGTTCACCAAGCTGAGCGAGATGTATGTCGACTTGGCCAAAGAAGCTTACAAGCCGGTAGAGACGGCTATTACCAAAAAAGTGTAACGCACGGTCACAGACGCTTACCCTTTGAAAAAGGCCCGGTGGAGACACCGGGCTTTTTTTTGCCAAACGGCGTCGCCCGTCGCGCCGGTCAAACACGGCGACAGTTGATTTTTTTCAACCGCCTGACCCGCCTTTCGTCCACTGAATTGCACGCTCGCTCGCGATGGCTTACATAGTGTCAGCCGGGGGTGAATCGATCGCGCGCTCTGTTCGCAGCGCGCGGTGGGGAACTTCAATTCAGTGCCAGGTCACGATCAGATCCAAGCCAGAATGAAGATTTCGGCAATGTCGCAAAACAACAAGGACGGCCAACGTGACGATTCCACAACCGGTATCGTCACCAAGACCAGAACCAAGACAAAGAAGCCGAGTCTGTATCGCGTTCTGATACTGAATGACGACTACACACCGATGGAATTTGTCGTCTATATTTTGGAGCGGTTCTTCAACAAGGACCGTGAAGATGCGACGCAGATCATGCTGCATGTGCACCAAAAAGGCGTGGGCGTGTGTGGCGTCTTTACCTATGAGGTGGCGGAGACCAAAGTGACTCAAGTTATGAACTTTGCCAGACAGCATCAGCATCCGCTACAGTGCACTATGGAAAAGGAGTAGTACGGTCCGGTGACCTCGTTTTCATCCAGTTTGGAAGAGGCGCTTCATCGCGCATTGGAATACGCCAACGAGCGCAGCCACGAATACGCGACGCTTGAGCACCTGCTATTGGCGCTGTTGGACGATCGCGATGCGGCCGCCGTATTGCGGGCTTGCGATGTGGACATCGACACGCTGCGCGAAAAATTGCTCGACTATGTCGACAATGATTTGGCGGGTCTGGTGTTGGATGACCAGGATGAATCGCAACCCACCGCTGGCTTCCAGCGCGTCATCCACCGCGCCGTCGTTCATGTGCAATCGTCCGGCCGCGAAGAGGTGACGGGCGCCAATGTGCTGGTGGCGATTTTCGCCGAACGTGAAAGCCATGCCGCCTTCTTCCTGCAAGAGCAGGACATGACCCGGTTCGATGCGGTCAACTATATTTCACACGGCATCGCCAAGCGGGCCGGAATGACCGAGCCTAAGCACGTGAGGGGTGTCGACGATGACGCCGCCACGGTCGAGGGCGGCGAAGAGAAGCGGCGTGGCGCTGATGCGCTCGATACCTATTGCGTCAACCTCAACGAAAAAGCCCGCAAGGGCCGAATTGATCCGCTGATCGGCCGCGAGTCCGAAATCAGACGCACGATCCAAATTCTCTGCCGCCGGCAGAAGAACAATCCGCTCTTTGTCGGCGATCCGGGCGTTGGCAAAACCGCGATCGCCGAGGGGTTGGCGCGGCGCATCACCAACAGCGAAGTCCCGGAAGTGCTGCGTGATGCCACCATATTCCAACTCGACATGGGTGCGTTGCTGGCCGGCACGCGCTACAGGGGCGATTTCGAAGAGCGCCTCAAGGCGGTGATGAAAGAGATCGAAGCCTATGAAGGTGCGATCCTCTTCATCGATGAGATTCACACCGTGATTGGCGCGGGCGCGACGTCAGGCGGCGCGATGGATGCGTCCAATCTGCTGAAACCCGCGCTGCAAAGCGGCACGCTGCGTTGCATCGGGTCCACCACCTATAAGGAATATCGCCAGCACTTCGAGAAAGACCGCGCGCTGGTGCGCCGCTTTCAGAAAATCGATATCCAGGAACCCAGCATTCCCGACGCCATCGACATCCTGAAAGGGTTGAAGCCCTACTACGAGGAATTCCACAAAATCCGCTATACCAATCAGGCGATTAAAACGGCGGTCGAACTCTCTGCCAAGCACATTCACGACCGCAAGCTGCCTGACAAGGCCATTGACGTTATCGACGAGACGGGCGCCTCGCAGATGTTGCAACCGCCGTCACGCCGAAAGAAGACGATCGGCGTCAAGGAAGTCGAGAACACCATCGCCACGATGGCGCGCATTCCGGCGAAAAGCATCTCGAAGTCCGACGAGGAGGTTCTCGCCAACATCGACCGTGAGCTCAAACGCATGGTGTTTGGCCAAGACCAAGCGATTCACGCATTGGCCTCGGCAATCAAGCTTTCACGCGCTGGCCTGCGCGAGCCGGAAAAACCGATCGGTTCTTATCTCTTTTCAGGGCCCACCGGTGTCGGTAAGACCGAGGTCGCACGCCAGCTAGCCAAGTCCTTGGGCGTCGAGTTGTTGCGCTTCGATATGTCGGAATATATGGAACGCCACACGGTCTCGCGGCTGATTGGCGCTCCTCCTGGTTACGTTGGATTTGACCAGGGCGGTCTGTTGACCGACGGAATCGATCAGCATCCCCACTCCGTGCTGCTGTTGGATGAGATCGAAAAAGCCCATCCCGATCTCTTCAACATCCTGCTCCAGGTCATGGACCACGGTAAGCTGACCGATCACAACGGCAAGAGCGTCAATTTCAACAACGTCATTTTGATAATGACGACCAATGCCGGCGCTGCCGATCTCGCCAAGCCGCCCATCGGCTTTAGCCGCAACAAGCGCGAAGGCGACGACGAAGAGGCGATCAACCGCATGTTCTCGCCCGAGTTCCGCAACCGGCTGGACGCGGTTATTCCATTCTCCGGCTTGCCGCCAGAGGTGATCACAAAAGTCGTCGACAAGTTCATCTTCGAGCTTGAGGCCCAACTTCAGGACCGCGGCGTTGCAATCGAACTGACCGAAGAGGCGAACGTGTGGATCGCCGAAAAGGGCTTCGACGAAAAATTCGGCGCAAGGCCCCTGGCGCGCGTCATTCAGGAATACATCAAGCGTCCGCTTGCAGACGAACTCCTGTTCGGCAAGCTTAAGGCCGGCGGAACGGTGCGGGTCTTGCTCGAAGAGGAAGACGGCGAGCGTAAGCTCGGCTTCGAGTTCATCGCGCCCGAGGTCAAACCGAAAAAACCGCCGCGGCCAAAGGGCGGCGGCTCGTCGAAACCGCGCAAGAAAACCGCAGGCCGCTCGTCTGCGCGCGCCGCTTCCGGCAAGAAGAGCGCCCCGCGCAAACGCAAGGGATCAGGTAAGGCGGGCTCGAGCCCGGTGCCAAAAGTTCCCCTGCCTGCCCGGTAGCAAACCACTTGGCGTCACAGACAACCGCGCCCCGCAGACCCGATTGGACCCGCGGCGCGACGCGGTCGCAAGCGTTCTGGCGCGGTATCATCGAAGCGCCATCCGTATCCGTCGTCGTCATCATCACCATGTTCATCGGCTTTGGCGCGCTGGCGCGCGACGTGGGGCTCACCGTCGCCCAGGCCGTCTTCGTATCCGCCAGTGTCTTTGCGTTGCCTGGCCAGGTGGTGTTGGCCGATCAGATCAGCCAGGGCGCTGCCCTGGCGGGCGCGTTCTTCGCTGTCACGCTGACCGCGATCCGGCTCCTGCCGCTGACAGCCTCCTTGCTGCCGCATGTGCGTGACGGCGTTTCGCCGCGCTGGTCGCAATATGCCATGTCCCACATCATCGCAGTCACCACCTGGATCGAATCCATGCGGCGGCTGCCGCCGCTTCCGCTTGAGCTGCGGGTGCCATATTTCGCCGGCTTTGGATCGGTTCTCTTCAGCGCCAATATGGCTGCTACCGTGGTCGGCTATCTGATCGCCGGATCCGTGCCCCCTGTGCTGGCGGCGGCTTTGATCTTTCTCACGCCAATTTATTTCTTTCTTTCGCTGATCAGCGCCTCGCGCGACTTGAGCGATGCGATTGCGCTGCCGTGCGGCTTCATCATGGGACCGCTTATTTATCTTGTCGCGCCGGGCTTCGATCTCGTTATCACCGGTCTCGTCGCCGGCACGCTCGCCTATGGCGTTTTGCGCTGGCGCGAGGGCAGGTCATGACCATGGACGGTGGCCTCTCGGGATTGATCTTTCTCTTCATCGCGGGTTTTTGCGCCACGGCTCCGTGGCGCGTGTTCGGGGTTTTGCTTTCCCAAGGAATTTCCGCCGACAGCGAAATCTTACGTTGGGTGCGCGCCGTCTCCACGGCGCTTATCGCCGGGCTCGTTGCACGGCTGGTGTTTTCGCCAGCCGGTATGCTCGCAGATGTGCCGTTGAGCATTCGTCTGGCCGCATTCGCGGTGGGTATTGTCGTTTTTTTCGTTTCCCGTCGAAACTTGGCTGTGGGAATCTTGGCGGGCGAGGCGGCGTTTCTACTTGCGGCAGGGTTGTCTTGAGACCCGCGGGTTATTCAATCAGCAGCGGCGATTGCCTGAAATAAGTCTTGTCGTTGATTTGCTGCACCAGGAAGTCGGCGACGTTTGCGCGCGAAATAAAACCGCTTTCCCATTGACTGGGGTCGGTCAGGGCGCGGTATTTTCCAGTGCGCGGGAAGCGGGTGAGAAACCCGGGGCGAACGATGGTCCAATCGAGATCACTTTGCCTAATGATGGCTTCTTCGCGGTCCTTGTCTTGGTAGATAGGACCGAGCAGCAGAGGCTGAAGCAGCTTGGCGTAGAGCAGACCGCCCAGGCCGCGCGTGTCGCCTGCTCCCATACCCGTCACCGCGATGAGCCGCCGCACTTCGTGCCGTTGCATGGCGTCGATCACCAGGCCCATGGAGGTCGAAAAAAGCCGCACTGGTTGCAATGTCGGTGAGGCGCCGAGAGCNGTGATAACGACATCGCAGCCCTCAATGGCGTTCTCGACGTCGCTTTTCTCGAGGGCGCTGCCATTCAATTTCTCGAGATCGGCATGGGTGATGGCGATGTCGTCGGCTGAACGCGCCAGCGCGCNCACCTGGTGCCCGGNTTCNAGCGCCAGCCTCACCGTTTCCAGTCCGATTCCGCGACTTGCGCCGATNATGAGGACATGAGCCATGGACCTTACGCGTCAGGCAGAAGCGAGTTGGGCGCGGATTTTCTCCGCATGGGCAGCCAACACGTCGTCGTCTTCCATGGTCTGCGCCGGCGCCCTCAGCTGCTCGCCGGCCCAGCGCGGCACGATATGGAAATGGATATGGAACACCATTTGACCAGCGGCGGCCTCGTTGAATTGTTGGATCAAAATGCCCTCGGCTCCCATGGCATCGCGCACCAGGGGCGCCAATTTGTGAACACTTGCAATCAAGCGGCCAAGTTCGTCAGGCGTTATGTCGAACAGGTTTTGCGCCTTGGCCTTCGGAATTACCAAGGTGTGGCCGTCGGCGCGCGGCATAATGTCGAGAAAGGCGAGTGTGTGATCGTCTTCATAGACCTTGTGGCAGGGAAGTTCGTGCCGCAAAATTTTTGCGAAAATATTGTCGTCGTCATAGGCCATGGCGGTGCTTTCTGATCGGATGCAAGTCGTTTATTTTCCATGCAATGGCGGGGCAGATCACTCCTCGGGCTCGTGATCGAAGCCGCCGCGGCGGAAGGGGGCGTGCCGGGCAAGCGCCTCGTTTTCCATATCCACATAACTGCGCTCGCGGGTCAGAAATTGCGAGATGGCCCGCCGCAGCGATGGGTCGGCGATGTAGTGGGCGCTGTAAGTTGTCTTTGGCATGTAGCCACGGGCCAGTTTGTGCGGGCCCTGGGCGCCGGCTTCGACGAATTTTAGACCGGTTTCAATCGCGTAATCGATCGCCTGGTAGTAGCAGAGCTCGAAATGCAGGAACCTGTGGTCCTCGTTGCAGCCCCAGTAGCGGCCATAGAGGGTGTCGGAGCCGATGAAATTGAGGGCGCCCGCAATGGTGCGCCCCGCGCGCCGGGCGAGGATCAGTAATATCTGATCGGCCATGGTCTCGCCGATGCGGGAAAAGAAGGATCGGTTGAGATAGGGCGAACCCCATTTGCGCGCACCGGTGTCCATGTAGAAATCGTAAAACGTGTCCCAGTGGGATTCGTCGAGGTCGGCGCCCGTCAGCCATTCGATGTCGATGTCCTCAGCCAACGCCTCACGCCGCTCCTTGCGGATTGCCTTGCGCTTGCGCGCGGTCAGCTGGTCGAGAAAATCCCCGAACGTGCCATAATCCTCATTCAGCCAATGAAACTGTTGGTCCGTGCGTTTGAGCAATCCGATAGTGCCCAAGCGCTGCCACTCCTCACGGGTTAGGAAGGTGAGGTGGAGCGATGAGGCGCCGATTTGGTTGACGAGTTCGATGGCGGCACTCGTCAAAGCGTCCTCCAAATAGTCAGCTTGGGGACCAGGAGCGACGAGAAGGCGGCGCCCCGTCACGGGCGTGAAGGGAATGCATGCCTGCAACTTGGGATAATAGCGCCCACCGGCCCGCTCGAAGGCATCCGCCCAGGCGTAATCGAACACGTACTCGCCCATACTGTGTCCCTTGAGGTAGCACGGCATGGCGGCCAAAATGCCGCCCGAACCATCATCGATAACCAGATGTTGCGCCATCCATCCAGTGCTCGGATCGATGCATCTGGCATCTTCGAGCGCTTTAAGAAAAGCATGCGAAGTAAAAGGGTTGCGCGGACGAATTGGTGCGCCGTCGTCACCGCAGGGATTGGCGCACGCGTCCCACGCCGCCGCGTCCAGGCTGGCTATCCCCGGTTCCACGCGGACCACGATTTGTTCGCTGTCGCCCATTGGTTATCACCTCCGGTAGTGCAAAGGACCTAGGGCTCGAATCCTTCGAATATCATGGCGTCCGCCCAACGCTGCGCGATACGCCGTTGCTCTGGCGTGCGCACCGTCCAGGTCAGCAGAGGCCAACCAAAAAGGACTTGCCCGAGCCATGGCGCGATCGCCGGCAGGGCGTTCACATCATAAGCGATGAAATTAGGATACGCGAACCGCGCGGCGAGCAAGTGCCGAAGTTTGAAGCGCTGCCAATGGGACAGGCCATGCCAATAATCCATGTTGTCAAAGCGTTCAGCCACCAGTCCGCGGGGCGTTTTTTCATCCTTTGCCCGATAGGCCGCGATTAAGTGGGGATCGAACGACATGACGCTCACGGGACCCTGATAGGCGGCAATGACGGCAGCGATACGGATGACAAGAGGCTCGCGTATTTGCCAATCGCTTTTGATTTCGAGCACAAGCGGCGTGCGGCCGGCCACCAGATCGAACAACTCGCCCAAGCTCTGCATGCGGTCATTGGTGTTCTTGAACGGGATCCGGCGCAATTGGCGCGCGCTCATGGATGACAACGGACCCGTGCCATCGGTCAGCCGGTCAAGCGCGGCGTCATGGAACACCATGACTTCGCCGTCACCGGCCAGCCGAATATCGACTTCGATCGCGTAGTTTTTGTCGACCGCCGCTTGCACGGCGCTTGACGTATTTTCGATAATACCGCGATCGGCACTGTGCAGCCCGCGATGGGCGATGGGGCGCCGCAACCAGTCAAGACGGGTCAAAAGCCTGCCCCCCACTCATTTGACGGCGAAGAGCGCTTCCACTTCGACAGCCGCATTTAGCGGCAAGCTGCTGACACCGACAGCCAATCGCGAATGGCGCCCTTTTTCGCCCAGTACTTCAACAATCAAGTCCGAGGCGCCGTTGAGCACTTGCGGATGGTCGATAAATTCGGGTGTGCAACTGATGTAGCCGCCGAGCTTCAGGCATTGTTCGATACGCTCAAGGTCGCCCAGAGCGGCCTTGGCTTGGGCCAGCACGTTGATCACGCACAATCGCGCCGCCTGCCGGGCCTGTTCGACATCGAGATCGCTCCCCACATGTCCCTTGTAAGCAATTCCGTCGGGTCCGACGGGCATTTGGCCTGAGATATAGAGGCGCGAACCATCGATCATGAAAGGAGCATAATTCGCAACCGGAGCGGCAGGGCTCGGCAATTCCAAATTGAGCGCGGCAAGACGCTCCTCGATCGTATCTGCCATATGTCACCTCTGTTACTGATTTTGCCGGAGAGCCGCCGACGGCAAGGCGCGCCGCGAGGCTTTATGAATTTTAGAAGGTTTTTGCGTCAGGCTCTAACGTTAGGGCGGCCGGGTGTAGATATTTGTGCACGGAGCTTGGGCTTGTAATTTGTCTAATGCCAGACCTCATTGTGCGGTAGGTTGAGATCATGCGAACACACGTTATGTCGAATTTTGGACGATTATCGGCCCTTATACTGGTGATCGGCCTGCTTGTCGCCGGTGCCATGCTGGCAGCGCGTCCGGGCTATGGGCTGGCGCCGGGCCAAACGGTCACATTGGCGCCCCACCGCGCAGTTTACGAAATGAAGCTCGGAGATTCCCGGGCCAATTCGAACGTATCTGGAATTGTTGGACGCATGGTGTTCGAATTGTCCGGCACCCCTTGCGAGGGCTATACGGTCAATATGCGCCTCGTGACGCGCGTCACAGACCGGTCGGGCAAGGCTTTGATGAGCGACCTGCGGTCATCGACCTGGGAAGAAGGTGACGGCGAAAAGTTTCGCTTCAACTCCAGTCAGTACCTGAACCAGAAGCTCAGCGAGTTGGCCAGCGGCAGCGCCAAACGGGCAGGTCAGGGCAAAAAAGTCGACGTCCAGTTACAAAAGCCCAAATCGTTGAAATTGGCCCTGCCGGCTGACGTGATGTTTCCGGCCCAACACGCCCGCGCGATTCTTGACGCGGCGCTCAACGGCCGCACGACCCTGGAGGCCGATCTGTATGAGGGATCGGAAAAGGGCGAAAAAGTCCACGCCACCACGGCCTTCATCGGACGGCTTATGCCGCCGGGATCCGATAAAAATCTCAAGGACGTCAAAAACGCCGAGATTCTCGACAAATTGAAGTCGTGGCCGGTCTCTGTCGGTTACTATGAAAAAGAAAACAGCGAAGAGGCCACGCCGTCCTATGAGGTGGCCTATCGCTATTATGCCAATGGCGTCAGCCGCAGGCTGGTGATCGACTATGGCGACTTTTCAATTCATGGTTCGCTGCAATCTCTCGAATTGCTTGAAGAGCCCAACTGCGAGCGCTGACCCGGCGGCGATGTAATTGCGTCGAACGCCTAAATATGTGATGCCCCCGCCACTCAGTCCCACAACGCTGCAGCGCCCCTAACGCCGCTTTCTGGACCGTGTCTGGGTGGCCGGATATCGATCGCCGGCGACTGGGAAAAAATGAAGGGCGCCATCAATCGCGGAACATCTTGATAGAGATGGGGCAATTGCGAGAGGCCGCCACCCAATACCACGATATCGGGATCGATAATGTTGACGATGCTGGCCAGCGCACGGGCAAGGCGGTCCGCGTGGCGCTCAAGCGTGGCACGCGCTGACCCATCGCCTTGAGCGGCCTTAGCGGCGATTGTCTCAACATCGGCGGCTTCGTTGCCCCAACGCGCGTGGTCGGCCGACAGTCCCGGTCCCGACACCCATGTTTCGATGCAGCCCGCCCGCCCGCACCAACACTGCGGCCCCGGCATTTCTTCTGGCTCGGGCCAGGGCAGGGGATTGTGACCCCATTCACCGCCAATGCCCAAGGGGCCGTTGACGAGCGATCGGTTGACGACGAGGCCACCGCCGCATCCCGTGCCCAAAATGACACCGAACACACAAGCCGCGCCGTTGCCCGAGCCATCGAGTGCTTCAGAGAGCGCAAAACAGTTTGCATCGTTGGCGATGCGAACAGGGCGCTTCAACGTGTCGTGCAAGTCGGCCTCGAGGGAACGGCCGTTGAGCCACGTCGAATTGGCATTCTGCACCTTACCCGTCGAAGGTGAAATTGATCCTGGAATGCCGATACCTATTGTCGACGAAGGGCCTGTCTGCCGTTCGATTTCCTCGACCAACCGTGCAATTTCGGCAAGGGTGCCGGCATAATCGCCACGTGGCGTGGCAATGCGCTCGCTGGCCAGCGGCTCGTCGCCATCACCAAGGGCGACGGCCGCAATCTTGGTGCCGCCAACGTCGAAACCAATGCGCATCCGCTTCGTCACACCGGGCCCTCGCGGCTGCTGCGGTCTTGAGAGAGCGCGCGATGGGCCCGCACGACGTCATCGGGTCGCAAGCCCGCATTGGCGCAGAACGTGAGAACCAAAGCGTCATCGCTCATCAGGTGATCGAGCACGCCTGCCAGAAAGGCGGGCTCGCCCGCCTGTTCCGAGAGCGCGTCGGGCGTGATGCCGGTGAGTTTTAGAAAGCGCGAAATGCGGTCACGCTCGTCCGCCAAAAAGACGAATGCCTGGGCCGCAATCGTTTCTGCTTGCTCGCTATTCATTCCAGATGGTCGGCCATCCCGGCCCAGCCCGTCAATCGGGCAATTCTTAAACAGTTGGTTACTCATTTGGGGTCAAATAAATTCAACGGATTTTGCAGCGCATGTGGGCGCTGTTTTGGGGGGCGATCCGATAGGTTCGGTGGCATGGATTACTCAGACAAATTCACCGATCACAGCGCCGGCGAATCTGTGGTAACGGAATCCATGACAAAAACGGTTTTGATCGTCGAGGACAATGAGCTGAACATGAAGTTGTTTCATGATCTGCTCGATGCCCACGGCTACGACACGCTCCAAACCAGGAACGGGATGGAGGCATTGAAGCTCGCACGCGATCACAAACCGGATCTCATCTTGATGGATATCCAGCTTCCCGAAGTTTCCGGCCTGGAAGTGACCAAGTGGCTCAAGGACGACGATGAGCTGCGCGCGATACCGGTGATCGCCGTCACCGCATTCGCGATGAAGGGCGATGAAGAGCGCATCCGAGAAGGTGGTTGCGAGGCCTACATTTCCAAACCGATAGCAGTCGCCACATTTATCGAAACCGTCCGCCAGTTTATCGGCGAGCCATAAACCGAAAGGTCAGGCAACAATGACTGCCCGCGTCCTTGTCGTCGACGATATAGAAGCCAATGTGAAGCTTCTGGAAGCTCGCCTGACGGCGGAGTATTTCGAAGTTGCGACCGCGCGTAACGGTCCCGATGCCATTCAGATTTGCACCGTCGAGGGCGCTGACGTCGTACTGCTGGATGTCATGATGCCGGGCATGGACGGCTTCGAAGTATGCCGGCACCTGAAGTCCAACCCCAAAACCCAGCATATTCCAATAATCATGGTGACCGCGCTGGACCAGCCGGGCGATAAGATCCAGGGCCTGGAAGCCGGCGCCGACGATTTTCTGACAAAACCGGTCGACGACATCGCGCTCATCACTCGTGTGAAGAACCTGGCGCGCCTTAAAACGTTGACCGACGAGATGTTGATGCGCGCCAATACGAGCGAGCAAATGGGCCTGTCCGATAACAGCGGAGAGGGCGCATTCCTATCGGGCAGTGGAGGGCGATTGCTGATCGTCGAGGATCACGAGCGATTTGCCCAACGCATGTGCGACACNCTGCAAGTCGAACATCCAGACATCACCCGCGAGACCAACCCGCAAACGGCCCTGATGACGCTTGCNGAAGGNGACTTCGANCTGTTGATCGTCTCGCTGAGTCTGAAGGACTCCGATGGCCTGAGGCTGTGCTCGCAGGTGCGATCTCTGGACCGCATTCGTCACCTTCCGATTCTCGTTATCACCGATCCTGGTGATGATGCCCGCCTGTTGCGCGGGCTTGATCTGGGCGTGAACGATTATCTGATGCGGCCCATCGATCCCAACGAAATGCAGGCACGCGTACGCACGCAGATTAAGCGAAAGCGCTATGCCGACTATCTCAAGAACCGCTTGGTCGAGAGCGTCGAAATGGCCATCACCGACGCGCTGACCGGTCTGCACAACCGCCGTTACATGGAAAGTCACCTCAAGACTCTGGTTGATGAAGCGGTGCAACGCGGCAAGACACTATCCTTGATGATCACGGATATCGACTACTTCAAGGCTGTGAACGATACGCATGGCCATGACGTCGGCGATGCGGTTTTGCGTGAGTTCGCAATCAGGCTGCGCCGCAATGTTCGCGGTATCGATCTGGCCTGCCGGCTGGGCGGCGAAGAATTTGTCGTTGTCATGCCCGACACGGATTTGGCGAAAGCCTTTGGAGTGGCGGAGCGGCTGCGTCAGCAAATAGCCCACGAACCCTTCAGCAATCCCCAGTCGGAGCAGGGGCTTAAGGTGACGGCAAGCGTCGGGCTCGCCACGCTAGAATCGATAGACGACACGCCGGAAACGCTTCTCAAGCGCGCCGATCAGGCGCTCTACTGCGCCAAACGGGACGGCCGCAACAGGGTCGTCTCGGACGCAGCCTAACACTCCAAAACACTCTGTATTTGTGTGGTTTTGGTGCTCGTTCCGAGGCCAATGTAAATCTGCGGCCAGCGGCATTTCAGCTCTATAAGCACCTCATCCTGCGCCTAAGCACTTAACCTTAACGATTTACTTTCAATAGGAAAAACGGGTATTGGACTGTTTAGAAACTTTGATTTTGCACAGCCACGGATTAGTCTATGCTTGAATAGATTAAGTCGTGACACTCGCTCACGGGGAGGCAATTGTTGGGGCGAATGGGGCTGCAGGTTAAGACAGCTCGCTTCGATCCCACATGGTTCTCCCAAAATGGAATAGCCCTACGGAATGCTCAGGTCCGCCGCATCTCCTGGGTCCGTGGGGTTCGGCCGGTCGGAGTGCGGCTTGAGTGGCCTCCTCGTTAATGCCAATCTCCCGACCGGCCACCTATTCAATCGGCCAATTCACCCTTTAGTCCAATTGGATTGATGCTCAATCCAGTTGGCCGTTTTGGAAACCACCACGCTGCCCAATGGCTGCGGGGCTGGTCCATTATTGGTTCTGTGGGGGGGCGCTCGGGCGGATCGGCGATCAACACCCGATAGGCAGGCAATCGGAAGCAACAGCTACTTGATTTTGGCTTCCTTGAACTCGACGTGCTTGCGCACGACCGGATCATATTTCTTGAGGACCATTTTTTCGGTCAGGGTGCGCGGATTCTTCTTCGTTACATAATAGAAACCCGTTCCCGCGGAGCTGACGAGCTTGATTTTCAAGGTGTTGGATTTTGCCATGACCAATCCTCTCAAAATGACGTTATGTCCCGGCGGAGGCCGCGAACGTTAGCCGTCGGGCGGCGAATGTCAAGTCATCGGCCACGCCGGTATCATTGCTCGCCAGCCAAATGCATTGGCGCCTAAATCAGCGTGCGTTGAAATCGCCCGTTGCGCATGAAGTAATAGGGGACCGGTATCGATTGATCGGGCAATCCGCCGCGCTTCAAATGTCCCGCCAGCTCCTCCAGGACCACCTGTGTGATCGTTGGTAAATCGTGCGCTCCCGTCTCGCCTATAACAATCCAACTGAGGTCGAGCAATTCGACCTCGTCGCGCGCTATGCTTTTTGCAACCGCTTCGTAGGGTACGCAAAAGAATCGCGTGTCGTAACGCCGCGGCCGCCGCGGCGGCGTGATCGCGCGTGCGATAAAGCGCATCGACGTCAAGTCGGGGGACACGCCGTGCGCCAAAAATTCGCGCCACGATTGAGACCGGCTTCTGGGTGCCTGTTTGGCCGCCTCGCCAACCATCAATCCCGTCTCCTCGTAGGTTTCCCGAAGCGCCGTCAATCCCAGCGCCCGCGCCCGGTTGGGATCGGCGCCGCCCTTCATATCCACCAGCAGCTTGGCGGTTGTTTCAGGTGCGAAATCGACCGGTGCGGCCAGCCGCAGGTCGGCGCAGTCGACGCGCCCGCCCGGAAATACGAATTTGCCCGGTAAAAAGGTATGCCGGTCGCTGCGCCGGCCCATCAGAACGCGGGGCTCGGGGCCGCGCTCGTCCACGATTATTAGGGTCGCTGCGTCTCGCGGGCGCGAATTGGGGTAATCCTGACGGCGGTTTACGTTGGTAAGCCGTTGAGACTGATCTTTTTGATCCGCCGGGTTCCCGCTCATCGGCCGCCGCCGCGTTTTGCCTGCCCAGCCGTTGCTTTTTGCGCATTCTTTGCCGGCCAGGGGAAGGAGAGACGCGCCGTCAGCCAAGCGCCAGCCAGCGCAAATGCGGTCAGCGCCATGACCAGGAGAGCGCCGGCGATCATATTGTCGTTGCTGTAGATGTGTCCGGTCAGGGAGTCGGCGGTAAACACATGGCTTCCGGGTCTAAACGCAAATCCATGCAGGAAGTCCGAGGTGGCGTTGTAGCCGGCGAGCATATAGCCCATACCCGTCGCCGTCAGAACAAGTCCGAATAGGACAATCGCCCGCGTTGTCGCAGGGCTGCGTAAATCTGGACGCAACCATATCAGCGCGACAACCGTGGCAAAAAAGACGAACAGGCTGCCCCGCACGATGCCGACTGCGCGTGCAACATCGGCAAAATGATTGATTTCACCTTGCGAAAAAACAAGGCCAAAGCGCTCGTAGCGGTTCAAATCATCGATCGTCAGCGTGCCGTTCACAACGTGAAGGGCGAAGGTGTCGATATTCAGCATACCGAACGCAAACGGCGTGTAGAGCGCGCAGATTGCCGCTGAAATTGCCCAGAGAAACAGAAAAAGGCCAACGAATGTTGCGAGCATGATTGATGGTTGTCTGATGGAATGGACGGCTTTTTCTATCACGCTGCTGAACTTGGCTACAAATCAGGCGTTGACGTTACCGCCTGCGGGCGCGCCTCTGTCGCCCCCCGGATCTGACGGGAGCCCTGGCGGGGCGCGCCTTTCGCTTGCGTTTGACGCCTTCGCTCAACATCTCGAACCGCAGGGCGCCGGCCGATGGGATTGCCTCGACAAGACGAACCTTGACGCGGTCTCCAAGCGCGAATTCGCGGCCCGATGCTTCGCCGTAGAGCGCATGATGTGCCTCGTCATGGGCAAAGAATTCATGGCCGATCGTTGACGCGGGCACAAAGCCGTCGGCGCCCGTATCCTCCAATCTGACGAACAGACCGCTCCTCACCGCACCCGATACGACAGCGTCGAATTCCGCTCCGACCCTGTCGCTCAGAAAGTCTGCGATGAGACGCTCGACGGTCTCGCGTTCGGCCGCCATGGCGCGCCGTTCCGCTTGCGAAATCGCCTCTGCTATGCTCTCAAGCCGATCGATTTCGCCATCGCCCAAGCCGCCCGCACCCATGCCGAACGCCCGGATAAGGGCCCGGTGGACAATGAGGTCGGCATAGCGTCGGATGGGCGATGTGAAATGAGCGTAGCGCTGCAAATTAAGGCCGAAATGACCGCAATTGACCGGGTTGTATTCGGCTTGCGCCTGGGCGCGCAGCACCACATCGCTAACGACCATGCTCAGATCCCGCTTGCGGGCCTCTTGCAGCACCCGGTTGAAGTGACGTGGGCGCAACTGGCCCGAGTGCGGAATTTTCAATTCGAGTGTTTTCAGAAAATTGCTCAGCGCCACCAGCTTTTCAGGGCTCGGGCTGTCATGAATTCGATAGATGAGGGGGACTGATTTTTTCTCCAAAGACTCTGCGGCCGCGACGTTGGCTTGGATCATGAATTCTTCGACCAGCCGATGGGCATCGAGCCGCGGTGGTACGTTGACGCTTTCGACGCGGCCGTTCTCATCCAACACGATCTTGCGTTCTGGCAGATCGAGATCGAGCGGTTGGCGTTTTTGCCGCGCATCAACAAGCGCGCGATAGGCGCCAAACAAGTGTGCGATCACTGGTTCGGCTGACCCGGCGATATCGCTCCGTCCGGGTTGGTCGATCGCGTCCTGGGCCTGTTCGTAGGTGAGCGTCGCGCACGAGCGCATAAGACCCCGGAAAAAACGGTGGCTGCGTTTGTTGCCGGCTCGATCGAACACCATTCGAACCGCCAGCACGGCCCGATCCTCGTCGGCGACGAGAGAGCACAGACCGCTTGAGAGCGCCTCCGGCAGCATCGGCAAGACGCGATCGGGGAAATAGGTGGAATTGCCGCGAGACTGGGCTTCTTGATCAAGCGCCGAACCTGCCATTACGTAATGGGCGACGTCGGCAATCGCCACGATCACAATCCAGCCGCCTTCGTTTCCGGCGTCTCCATCAGGCGATGCCCAGACCGCGTCGTCGTGGTCGCGTGCGCCTTCGGGGTCAATTGTGACGAGTGGCAGGTCGCGCAAATCCTCGCGTCCGGTAAGATCGGCGGCTTTCGAAGCCTCGGCCTCTCGCATTGCGGCGTCCGGGAAAGTATCGCGCAAACCGTGTATTTCGATTGCGATCAGGCTTTGAGCGCCGTGAGCGGTGGGATCGCCCAACCGCTCGAGAATGCCTGCCTGCGCCACGCCGAACCGGTGCCGTTTCGACAATTCGAAGCGCACGAGCTCACCGGTCTTGGCGCCCCCGTCATCGCCTTTGGCGACGGTCCACTCCTTGAGTCGACGACGGTCCACAGGATCAATGACGCCACTGCCGTTAGGCAATCGGCGGTAAATACCAAGCAAGCGGTCCTGTTCGCGCGGCAGCACCTTTATGGCCCGTGCCTCATAGGCACAGCCCGCCTTATCGGTGTGGGGCAGCGGATCGATATGAGCGAGAACTCTATCGCCAATACCAGGCGTTGCGCCGCCGCGGCGCTTGGATGGCAGCAATCTGATCCGCGCTTCGCCGTCCTGTCCGCGCTCTGCTTTGGCGGGACGTGCGATTGGTTCGCCGTCGGCATCGAGTTCGATCACCTCGATGACAGAGACAGGCGGCAAATCTCCGGTGCGTGAAAGCGCCCGCTTGGTGCCTTCGATCAGACCCTCGTCGGCCATCTCGCGCAACAGTCGCTTTAGGTCGATACGCCTGTCGCCCCTGACGCCGAAGGCTCGCGCGATCTCTCGCTTTCCGACCCGTTTGGGCGCAGAGCGGATGAACTCCAGAAGGTCATCCTTGCTCGGTAGGGGACTGTCGACGTCCGCGCGTCCAGCGCGCGGCGCGCGCTTTTTGCCAGTGCTGGATGATGTCCGTTTGCGGGTCAGTTCGTGGCCTCAGCCGCGCTCTTGCTCGCGCGCTTCTTGGTCTTGGCGCGGCCGCCGCCCTTCTTCGATTTGGCGGCAATCAATTCGACCGCATCTTCAAGACTGATCTCTTCGGCTTTGCGGCCCTTGGGCAGAGTAGCGTTGATCTTGCCATGCTTGACGTAGGGTCCATAGCGGCCGTCGAGAACCTGAACAGTGCCGCCAAGCTGAGGATGGTCGCCCAATTCCTTTAGGACAGTGGCTCGTCGTGATGGCCTGGAAGGTTGTTCGGCCAACACCGTGACTGCGCGGTTGAGGCCGACGTTGAAGACTTCCTCCACCGAATCCAAATTGGCATATTTGCCGTCGTGCTCGACGAATGGGCCATAGCGCCCGAAGCCCGCTACGATGGGCTTGCCCGTTTCGGGATGAAGGCCGATCTCGCGCGGCAGCGCCAAAAGCGCCAGCGCCATCTGCAAATCAACGCTCTCCAAGTCCATGCCCTTGGGCACGGAGGAGCGTTTTGGCTTCTCCCCGTCGCCGCCTTCGCCGAGCTGCACATAAGGACCAAAGCGCCCCGAGCGCAGCGTTATGACCAGATCGGTCTCGGGATCGCTGCCCAGTTCCTTGGCTTCGCCGCCGCTGCCTTCGCCCGCTTCGTTGGATTGGCTGAACTGCCGCGTAAACCGGCATTCTGGATAGTTCGAACAACCGATGAATGCGCCATAACGGCCGGTCTTGAGACTCAGGCGCCCGTCGGCGCAGGTGGGGCACTTGCGCGGGTCGCCGCCGTCGGCAACCTCTGGAAAGATATGTGGGCCCAGCAATTCGTTGAGGGCGTCGAGCACCTCCGTGATCCGCAAATCCTTGATTTCGTCGACCGCGGCGAGGAAGTTTTGCCAAAATTCCCGCAGCACATCTTTCCAATTGAGTTTGCCGGAGGAAATCAAATCGAGTTTCTCTTCCAGATCCGCCGTAAAGTCGTACTGCACGTAGCGTTGGAAGAAAGCTTCGAGAAAGGCAGTGACGAGCCTGCCCTTGTCCTCGGGGATCAGTCGCCGTTTCTCGAGCCGGACATATTCGCGATCGCGCAGCACGCTGAGTGTCGAAGTGTAGGTGGAAGGCCGGCCGATACCGAGCTCTTCCATTTTCTTGATCATCGTCGCTTCACTGAAACGCGGCGGCGGTTCAGTGAAATGCTGGTTCGCCTCGACGCGCTCAGTCGAGACCGCCTCGTTCTGATTGAGTGGGGGAAGGCGTCCGCTATGCTCGTCGGCGGCGTTTTCGTCCTTGCCCTCGTCGTAAAGCTTGCGGAAGCCATCGAACCGCGTCACTTGGCCTGTCGCGCGCAAACCGTAAGTTCGGCCGTCCGCACCGGTGCTCGTGAGCTCGACGGTGGTGCGCTCAAGCTTCGCACTGGCCATTTGGCTGGCCAGCGTGCGTTGCCAGATGAGCTTGTAAAGTTCTGCTCCGTCGCGATCCAAAAACGACGTGACGTCTCCTGGCGCGCGAGAAAGCTCCGTCGGTCGAATTGCCTCGTGAGCCTCTTGTGCGTTCTTGGCCTTGGTCTTGTATATGCGGGCTTCGGCCGGCAAATAATCGGAGCCGTAGGTTGAAGAGATGACGTCGCGCGCGGCGTTGATCGCCTCGGGCGCGATCTGCACGCCATCGGTTCGCATATAGGTGATGAGGCCCTGAGTCGTGCCGTCGATATTCACGCCCTCGTACAGTTTTTGCGCAACCTGCATGGTATGGCGCGCCGAGAATGAGAGTTTGCGCGAGGCTTCCTGTTGCAGGGTCGAGGTTGTGAAGGGGGCATACGGATTGCGCGTATGTGCCTTGCTCTCTATCGATTGGACGGCGAAGGCGCCCTGTTCGATAGCCTGTTTGTTGGCCGTTGCCGCCGCCTCGTCATTGATATCGAATTTGTCGAGCTTGGTACCGTCGATTGCCGCAAGGCGCGCTTCGAATTCGTCGCCGGCGTTTGTTTTCATGGCCGCCACGATCGACCAGTATTCACGCGACGTGAAAGCTTCGATTTCGGCTTCGCGATCGCATACCAGGCGCAACGCGACCGACTGCACCCGCCCGGCCGAACGCGACCCCGGAAGTTTGCGCCAAAGCACCGGGGACAGCGTAAANCCCACAAGATAATCGAGTGCGCGTCGTGCGAGGTAAGCATCGACCAAAGGCGCATCGATCACGCGGGGATGCTGCATGGCTTCGAGCACCGCCTGGCGCGTGATCGCATTGAACACGACCCGCTCGACTTCGACGTCCTTCAGTGCGTTTTTCTGCTGCAGGACCTGCAGGACGTGCCATGAGATGGCCTCGCCTTCGCGGTCCGGGTCCGTCGCCAGTATCAATTTGTCCGAACCCTTGACCGCCTTGGCAATATCGCTCAGGCGTTTGGCCGACTTGCCGTCGATGTCCCAATGCATTTCAAAATCATTATCGGGCGCCACCGAGCCGTCCTTTGACGGCAAGTCGCGCACGTGGCCATAGGAGGCCAGCACCTGATAGTCAGGGCCCAGATATTTGTTGATCGTTTTTGCCTTGGCAGGCGATTCGACAATGACGACGTTCATAGGGCGATGATTGCGAAGGGGTGGACAAACTGTGTCAGACCCGTCCGATGACCTGAGCGAGAGATGGTGCTGAGCATTGGCGTGAGAACATGATGAATCGCGGCTAACCTGTCAATTGAGTGAATCGTGCTAAAGAAAATTACTGGACAGCAGGAACGACGATTGCGGCACACAATCATGTGTTGCATCAAATTTTCACCACAACCTATGCGTACAGTTGTTATGCGGTCCCATTGCGGCGGACCTGGACGACTGCATGCTTGGGGAAGGAGCCGGTACGGGGCCGAGATAGGGTGGAATCATATTTTTGATGCATCGATCAGACCGATTCAGGCTTGCTATAATTGGTTCAAATCCTTGGCTCAAGAGGCACCTTTAAGCGACACGAGTTGGCGCCCGTGGCGCTCCAGGCGGCCGGCAAGATCAAGCTCAAGCAGTATAATCTGTACGTCGCGCGCCGGCAGCTCCGTCGTGCGGATCAATTCGTCCACGTCAACCGGCGACACACCCAGGGCGTCGATAACAAGTTGGCGCGCCGAACCCTCCAGCCGAGGTGAGGGTGCGCTCGGCCGATCCTCGATCCCAGCCACACATTCTTGGGTGGCGGAAGCCGTTGCGCCACTCCCGAGAATCGGCGCCAAGACAGCCACGACGTCATCGGCTGAGCTCACCAGCGTGGCGCCATCCTGCAGCAATTGGTTTGTACCGGCGGCCCGCGGATCAAGCGGGTGGCCTGGCACGGCAAGTACCTCGCGGCCCTGTTCGGCGGCAAAGCGCGCAGTGATCAGCGATCCCGAACGTTTGGCCGCCTCGACTATGACGGTAGCGGCCGCCACGCCCGAGATGAGGCGGTTGCGGCGGGGAAAATCTTTCCCCGTCGGATTGAATGCCGGCGGACGCTCGCTTACCAGCAAGCCAATGTCGCCGATGGTTTTTTGCAACTCCGCGTTCTCCGGGGGATAGAAACTGCAAAGTCCACCAGCGAGCACCGCTAACGTGCCGGTTTCCAGCGCCGCCTTGTGCGCGGCCGTGTCGATGCCGCGGGCAAGGCCGGATGCAATGACGAAGCCCGTTTGACCCAAATCCGAGGCGATCATTCTGGTGAATTTCTGGCCGACCGCAGAACCATTGCGCGCCCCGACGATTGCCACCATCGGTTTATCGGCCAGCTCCAGTCGGCCCTTTACGTAAAGAACCGGCGGCGGCGGATCGATTGCAGCCAGCCGAGCCGGATATCCCTTTTCGCCCAGGCAGACGAGCTGGGCGCCAATTCGTTGGGCCTGGGCGAATTCGGCCTCTGCCTCGTCGCGCGAAACGACGGATCGTGGACCGCTCCGGCCACCGCTCCGCATGAGCTCGGGCAGCGCTTCGAGTGCCGCGGCGGCGGTGCCAAAATGTTGCATCAGTTCATGGAATGTCGTCGGGCCGACATTTTTGCTGCGGATCAAGCGCAACCAGTCCAAGCGCTCGTCGTCGTTTAACGACTCGCGTGCCGCACCAGGGGCGGGAAATGCGTTCGCCGCTTTATCCCTTTCCGCCAATGGTCGGTTCCTCGCCGTTCGAAAGACGCTCGATATTGGCCAAGTGCCGCCAAAACAAAAGCACGGTCATCGCCGATGCCAACCCCGTCACCGGCCAATAACCGACCAGCGCCGGGCCCAAGGGCGTGAGCGCGCCTGCCACGAGAGCTGCAAGAGATGAATAGCGGTATACCCATGCGACGATGAGCCAGACGGCGCAGAAAAAGAGTGCTGCCGGCCACCAAAGGCCGAGCAGAACGCCGATATAGGTGGCCACGCCCTTGCCGCCCCGAAACCCAAGCCAAACGGGAAAGAGATGGCCAAGAAAGGCGCTGAGCCCCGCAAGGCAGGCCGTATCGATCCCCCAATATCCAGCGATCAAAACAGCACATGTGCCTTTCAAAATGTCGCCTGCAAGGGTTGCGGCCGCCAGGCCCTTGTGACCGGTCCGAAGTACGTTGGTTGCGCCGATATTGCCGGAGCCAATTTTGCGCACGTCGCTCAGACCTGCGATCCGGGTCAACAGTAAGCCGAAAGGAATGGAGCCAAGCAGATAGCCGATCGCGACCGAAGCAAAAAACACAGTGAGTGCGTAGATCCAAGACGATGGGTCGAGCATTCGTTTTCGTTTGCTCCGCTTCAGCCTGCTGGCGCTCGCGCTCGAGGCGGGTTGGCCCGCAGGCGCTTTGTCAGGCCTCAGCGTATGTGTAGACCGTTTCGCCCGCAACCAGCGTCCGCAGGATATGACCCTCCAGACGCGATTCGTCGAAAGGCGTGTTCTTTGATTTCGAGTGTAATTTCTCGGGATCTACGACCCAGGGAGTCGTCAGGTCGAGCACGATGAGATCGGCGGGCGCGCCAATGCTCAAGCGGCCGCCGGGCAGTCCCAGAAGCCTCGCCGGACGGTGCGTCATGGCAGACAGCAGGTCCGGAAGATCGATCTCTTTATTGTGGTACAGGCGCAGCGCCGCCGGCAGCAGCGTCTCCAAGCCAATGGCGCCGTCGGATGCTTCGGCGAATGGACGGCGTTTGACGTCGGCGTCCTTGGGATCGTGGGCCGAGACGATGACGTCGATATCACCGGCAACGAGTCCTTCGACCATCGCCAAGCGATCCTCCTCACGGCGCAGCGGCGGGCGAACTTTGAAAAACGTTCGGTAGGATCCGACGTCGTTCTCGTTCAGCGTGAGGTGGTTTATCGAGACGCCACAAGTGACGGGCAAGCCTCGCGCCTTGGCCTGTCGGATCACGTCGAGGGAGGCTCGGCAACTGATTTGAGCGGCATGATAACGCCCGCCAGTGAGCTCCACCAGGCGGATGTCGCGCTCCAACATGATCGTTTCCGCCGCCGATGGCACCCCCGGCAGGCCAAGCCTGCTTGAAACTTCGCCCTCATTCATCACGCCGCCATTCACTAAGAGGGGATCTTCGGTGTGATGCACCGTGAGCGCCCCGAAATCTTTCGCATAAGAGAGCGCACGCCGCATCACCTGAGCGTTGGATATGCTGCGCTTGCCGTCCGAAAAGCCGACCGCGCCAGCGCCTTTCAGCAAGCCGATTTCGGTCATCTCTTCGCCCGCCAACCCTTTGGTGATTGCGGCCATTGGGTGCACGTGAACGACGGCCGTATCACGCGCCAGCCGCTCTATGAAATCGACCAGGGCCACGTCGTCGATCACCGGCTGGGTCTGCGGCGTGCAGATTATGGTCGTGACACCGCCGGCGGCTGCTGCCCGGCTTGCGGTTGCGAGCGTTTCGCGGTGTTCGTAGCCGGGCTCACCGGCAAAGACGATCATGTCGATCAGGCCAGGCGCCAGAACGTGGCCGCCGCAATCGACAACGGTGGCGCCCTGTGGGGCGTTGCGGCGAAGATGGTTGCCAATATCCGCAATCAACCCGTCTTCGACAACGAGCCCGCCAGCCTCATCACGGCCGCTTTCGGGGTCGATGAGGCGCGCATTGATAAAAGCGGCGGCATCGGAGCGGGCAGCGGATTTCTTGGTTTTCGCGCCCTGCGCCTTACCTGATGTCATGGCCTGATTATCCTGCGGGCAAGCGCTTCGAGCACCGCCATGCGCACGGCAACGCCCATCTCGACCTGTTCGCTGATGACGCTGCGCTCCAAATCGGCAACTGCCGAGTCGATTTCGACCCCGCGGTTCATGGGCCCTGGATGCATGATAAGCGCGTCGGGCTTGGCGAATTCGAGCTTGTCTTGGTCGAGACCGAAGAAGTGGAAATACTCCCGTTCGCTCGGCACATAGGAACCCGACATCCGCTCGCGTTGCAGGCGCAGCATCATGATGACGTCGGCGTCTTTGAGCCCCTCGGCCATGGAGTGGAAAACCTCCGCGCCGAGCCGCTCGGCAAAGGGTGGCATCAGCGTGGACGGCGCCACGATACGAACCTGGGCGCCGAGTGCGTTCAGCAAAATGATATTCGAGCGCGCCACGCGCGAATGCATGATGTCCCCGCTGATGGCCACGATGAGCCCAGCAATGCGTTTCTTGTTGCGGCGGATGGTCAACGCATCGAGTAACGCCTGGGTGGGGTGCTCGTGACCGCCATCGCCGGCATTGATCACCGAGCAATCCACCTTTTGGGCAAGCAGCTCGACGGCGCCGGCCGCATGGTGGCGCACCACCAGAATGTCGGGGCGCATGGCGTTCAGCGTCATTGCCGTGTCGATCAGGGTTTCGCCCTTTTTGATCGAAGACGATTGCACCGACATATTCATGACGTCGGCGCCGAGACGCTTGCCCGCGAGTTCGAACGAACTCTGGGTGCGCGTTGAGGCTTCAAAAAACAGGTTGATTTGGGTCAGGCCGCGCAGCACATCGCGCTTGCGGGTCGCCTGATCGTTGAATTCGGCTGCGTCGTTGGCCAGGTCGAGAAGACCGGTGATCTCCGCGGGAGTGAGACTCTCAATTCCCAGGAGATGGCGATGCGAAAATTGAAATTCGCTCGGTGCGGCCGCGATACTCATTAAAGGGGACTCTATAAGGGCTTCCGGCTATTGCGGCAAGGCCGCGAGCCATGAATGGCTAAATTGCTGCAATGAACGTTAATGGGGATGCCTTCAACGTATATTGCGCAGCCGGTCGAGCGCGCCCTGTAGGATGAAGGCAGCTGCCATTTTGTCGACAACCTCCTTGCGCCGCTTGCGGCTGGTGTCGGCCTCGAGCAGTGTGCGTTCCACCGCCACAGTCGAAAGCCGTTCGTCCCAAAAGACGATTGGCAGTGCGATCGTCTGGGACAGGTTGCGGGCAAACGCGCGCACCGACTGCGCGCTGCGTCCTTCGCTGCCATCAAGGTGCAGAGGAAGGCCAATTATCAAGCCGGAAACATTATTATTTTCAATGTATTCCGTAAGTATCTTTAGATCGTTTAAAAATTTGGTTCGCGCGATGGTGGCCAGCGGAGTTGCGATCAAAAAGGTGGTATCGGAGAGCGCAAGTCCGATCGTCTTGGTCCCCAGATCAAGGCCCAGCAGACGGCCGCCCGGTGCAAGTCGGGGCGGCAAATCTTCGATTGCAATCCAATTGTCGGCAGTCATGGATAATCACCAAACCTCAATTTCAGAAACAGTGCATCGGCCTTGGCAGTTGCCGGGCACAGGTCCCGCTTTATACTTCAGGCCGACACCAGTCATCAGCATTTCGAGACATATCAGGGGCGGCGCCATGGATCTCACTTGGTTGGGGCACTCGGCCTTTCGTTGGGAAACAGGCCCGAATGACCGGAAGTCGGAAAATGGCTCTAGCTGTGAGAGCGCAAATTTCAAGTCTGTACTGACCGACCGCAGCGGGGCTTTCATTGGCCGGCTTTTCGTGACACATGATGACTTCTGATAGGGGACAAGCGATGAAAGTCGACCGCGCCACGGTTCAGCACATTGCCCGCCTTGCCCGCATAACGGTAAAGGAAGAGGAAGCAGCGCGCTTAGAGGGCGAGCTGTCGGGCATCATCGAGTGGGTCGAGCAGCTTGACGAGGTCGATACAGATGGCGTCGAACCCATGACGAGTATCGTCGCCATGGCCATGAAGCAACGTGCCGACGAAGTGACTGACGGCGACATTGCCGACGATATCGTCGCCAATGCTCCCAAGAGCATCAATCATTTTTTCGTTGTGCCCAAGGTTGTCGAGTAAGAGCCGTCCCGTGAGCGATCTCACCGATCTAACCATCGAAGAAGCATCCAAGGCGCTAAGATCAAAGGATGTCTCGGCCCTGGAGCTGACCCAGGCTCATCTCGACGCGATCGCCGCCGCCAATGAAAGTTTGAACGCCTTTGTGCTTACGGCCGAGGACAGGGCGGTCGAAATGGCCAAGGCGTCGGATGCCAAGCTCGCCAAGGGTGAGGGCGGCGTGCTCGAAGGCATCCCCATCGGCGTCAAGGATCTCTTTTGTACGAAAGGTGTGCGCACAACCGCCTGCTCCAACATTCTAGATGGCTTCACGCCGACCTATGAATCCCATGTGACCGCCAATCTGTGGGCTGAAGGCGCCGTCATGCTGGGCAAACTCGCTTGCGATGAATTCGCAATGGGATCGTCGACCGAGACGAGCTGTTTTGGTCCCTGCATCAATCCCTGGCGGCGTACGGGCAAGACGGACAAGCTCGTGCCGGGCGGTTCATCGGGCGGGTCAGCGACTGCCGTTGCCGCGCGCCTCTGCCTAGGCGCCACCGCCACCGACACTGGTGGATCTATACGTCAACCGGCGGCCTTGACCGGTACGGTGGGACTAAAGCCAACCTATGGTCGATGTTCGCGCTGGGGAATAGTCGCCTTTGCATCGTCGCTGGACCAGGCAGGTCCGATCACGCGCAGCGTCGGGGACGCAGCGATCATGCTCTCGGCAATGGCAGGCCATGATTTTCGCGATGCGACGAGCGTTGACGCGCCCGTGCCCGACTACATCGGCGGACTTGATGGGGGCATCAAGGGCCTGAAGGTCGGCATTCCCGCCGAATACCGCGTCGAGGGCATGGGCGCCGAGGTCGAGGCATTGTGGCAGCAAGGAATCGATTGGGCCAAGGAGGCCGGCGCCGAAATCCGCGAGGTCTCGCTGCCACACACCAAATACGCGCTGCCGGCCTATTACATTGTCGCTCCGGCCGAAGCCTCCTCCAATCTCGCCCGCTATGACGGGGTTCGCTATGGTCTGCGGGTGCCTGGTCAAGATGTGAACGAAATGTATGAGAACACCCGCGCCGCGGGCTTTGGATCGGAAGCCAAGCGGCGCGTGTTGATCGGTACTTACGTCTTATCGGCCGGCTACTACGATGCCTACTATCTCAAGGCGCAAAAGGTTCGCACGCTGATCAAGCGCGACTTCGACCAGGCATTCGAGGATGTCGATGTTTTGCTGACGCCAACCACGCCAGGACCGGCCTTCGCGCTCGGCGAAAAGTCTGGCAATCCGGTCGAAATGTATCTGAATGATATCTTGACCGTGACCGTCAACATGGCTGGCCTGCCGGCGATATCGCTTCCGGCCGGGTCCTCGAGCGAGGGTACGCCGCTTGGTCTCCAGCTGATCGCAAATGCGTTCGATGAGGCGACACTGTTGCGCGCGGCACGCGCGCTCGAGGGCGCCGCCGGCCCGCAACCCGCACCCGAGAATTGGTGGAGCACAACGCCATGACCCGCATGCCTCCAGACGANTGCACATCCATGGACCACGTCCGCGCGGCAATCGACGAAATCGACGTTGAACTCATCGACCTGATGGCCGAGCGATTCACTTACGTCAATCAAGCCTGGCAACTGAAGAACGCGCCAGCAGACGCCGTCGTTCCCTGGCGCATCGACCAGGTGATCGAAAAAGTGAAGGCGCGTGCGGAGCGCCAGGGTCTTCCGCCCGAACTGGCTGAGGCTCTGTGGCGGCAGATGATCGGATGGTTCGTTCAGTATGAGGAAGCCAAGCTTGCCGAGGCCCGCGATGCCGAATGACGGTCACGCGTCTCTTTTGATCGAGGGCGACACCGGCTCCTGGGAAGTCGTGATCGGCTTGGAGGTACACGCCCAAGTGGTCTCCAGGTCCAAGCTTTTCTCAGGCGCGTCTACGGAATTTGGCGGCATGCCCAACGCGCAGGTGAGCCTGGTTGACGCCGCAATGCCGGGCATGCTCCCCGTCATCAATCGCGAATGTATCGACCAAGCCGTACGAACGGGACTTGGCCTGAACGCCCAGATCAATCTCGTCTCTGTCTTTGACCGCAAGAACTACTTCTATCCTGATCTACCGCAGGGATATCAGATCTCGCAGTTCACAAAACCGATCGTCGGCGAGGGCGAGATCGTGCTCGACATGGGGGAGGAGGGTGAGGTGAGCGTCGGCATCGAGCGCCTCCATCTGGAGCAGGACGCTGGAAAGAGCTTGCACGACCAGCATCCCGAGCTGTCCTATGTCGATCTGAACCGCTCGGGCGTGGCGCTGATGGAAATCGTGTCTAAACCCGATCTTCGATCCGCTGAACAGGCCAAAGCCTATGTCGCAAAGCTGCGCGCTATCTTGCGTTATTTGGGAACGTGCGACGGCAATATGGAGGAAGGCTCGTTGCGCGCCGACGTCAATGTCTCAGTGCGCAAGCCAGGCGAAGCACTCGGCACCCGCTGCGAGATCAAGAACGTCAATTCGATCCGCTTTATTGGCGAGGCCGTCGACTATGAGGCCGCGCGTCAGATCGAGATTTTGGAGGAAGGCGGCGACATCACCCAAGAAACCCGCCTGTTCGATCCCGATGCCGGCGAGACCCGCTCGATGCGGTCCAAGGAAGAAGCGCACGATTACCGCTATTTTCCGGACCCCGATCTGCTTCCCCTCGAACTCTCGCAAGACGACGTGGACCGGATCAAGGCTGAATTGCCCGAGCTCCCCAGTGCCAGGAAGACGCGATTCATGCAGGAATTGGGCCTTGAGCACGATGTCGCCGAGCGTCTGGTGGCCGATCGCGACGTGGCCGAGTATTTCGAGGCCCTTGCCCGCGGGCGCGACGCAAATACGGCAGCCAACTGGGTGACTGGAGAACTGTTCGGCGCACTCAACAAGCTCGAATTGACGATCGATCGCACACCTGTCGCCGCCGATGAATTGGGTGCGTTGCTGGACCTTCTAAACGACGGCACCGTTTCGGGGCGCACCGCCAAAGATGTCTTTGAAATCATGCTTGAGACGGGCCAACCCGCGCGCGAGATCGTGGCGGCCCAGGGGCTTGAGCAAGTCAGCGATACGAGCGCGATCGAGCAGGTTGTGGACGAGGTGATCGCAGCCAATCCAGATCAGGTGGAACAGGTGAAGGCCAAGCCCAAGACCCTTGGCTGGTTCGTCGGCCAGGTGATGCAAAAGACCGGCGGCAAGGCGAACCCGCAAACGGTCAATGAAATTCTACGGCAAAAGCTTGATGTCGGCGATGCCTAAGCGGACCGATCACGGCGGCGCATGTTCGCCGTCAAAATCGTCGCCGGGCTGGCAATAGGGTTTCCAAAGCGCGATGGCTATGGGTACGGCCAGATTAAGCCAGAAAGCGGTGAACATCAGCGTGTAGAACGCCTCTGTCGAAAGAATGGAGTTTTGCACATAGGCAATATCCATGACGACGAAGGCGAGTTCAGCGCGCCCCAACATGCCAAAGCCGACCATCATCGCGTTTGGCCAGTCGAGATCGCTGGTGTAACGCGCCGCCAGCGAGGCAGAAGTGATTTGCGCGATGAAGACGCCGATTGTCATCACCGCCACTTGGGGGATGAGCGAAAGAAGCATGTCCAGATCCAAGACCAATTTTGTTCCGAGCCCGACGAAAAAAACCGGACCGATCGAATAGAAGGCCACCGAATCGATCACCTGCTTGGTGCGTTGATAGGAGCCTTCGGTCCCTTTGATTTGGAAATATTCTTCCTTGAGGATGAGTCCGGCCATATAGGCGCCAACGGCTGGATGAAACCCGAACAGGTGTGCCAGCAGGCCGACCAAGATGGCCAGCAACAAAACGGTCAGAATGGCGTTCTCGCCGCGGGCGTAAGAGAGCACGTCGTTCATGCCATAGTGCCCCAGCAGGGGCACGCGGGCGAACCAGCCCGTCAGACGGCCGGGCAGCAGCCAGGCGCCCATGACCGTAACGACGACGAAGAACAGCAAAGCCTTGGCGATCGTAAGCACAATGGTGGCCGGGTCGACGCTGGCCTGGCCGGCGGCAATCGGCATCATGATGGCAAGCAGGGCGAGCGAAGCGATGTCATCGAGCACAGCCGACGTCATGATACGCGTTGCTGCCTCCGAGCGATGTAAGCCCTCGCCACGCAGTGACACCATCGTCAGCGACACGGCCGTTGCGGTCATCGTCAGACCGCACATCAGCGCGACGTTGTGATCGGTGAAAAAGTAGCGCGCGATCCCGTAGGCTGCAAAGAAGGGCGCAATGGCGCCAAAGAAGGCGATGCCCCAGCTTTTCTTGATGCTGTCTAAAAAATTGTCGGTGCGCTCCTCGAAGCCAAGCGCAAACATGATGAGAATAATACCGACCTCTCCGAGGCCGCGGATGAATTGATCGGGCTCTTTGGGCAGCAGGCCCACATTCACCAAAAGGCATCCCATCGCCAGATACCAGAGAACCGGCGTCAGCCGTGTCAGGCGTGCGGCAACGAATGCGGCGTAGACGGCGCTCCAAACGATCGCCAGATGTGTGAGGGAGTCCATCGCTTGCGCGCTCCAATTAAGCCCTACGAGAAAGACGTTTGCGTGAGTCCGGTTGGCAAGGAAAGGGGGCAAGGCGAGTGGGCTTGATTGTGTCGCCGATGCAAGCCATGCGTGCAACGGCGCACGATACAAATTCGGGTATTTTGGGGTGCCGCCAGATGTGATCAGACATTTGATTTCAATTTTTTACGGATGGCGTAGTTAGAAATAAATAGAAATCAAAAATTTTTTAACATTGGTTTTCGCCACAATTAATACGTGTAAATCCGGTATATCTGTTGGAATTGTAAGAATTGCTAAGGATTTTTATTTATCCACCGCGTCAAATGAAATTTTTTGTTAAGAGCTCATGGATATATTCTTGAACAGCAAGCAAGGCGACAGCAGTCGTGTGTTAAATCGACATGGCGCTCCCCCACCGCCGCATGAGTAAAAGGCAGGAATAAATGCTGCTACCCAAGCTAAGTTGGACGTGACATGCCAAAAGAATATCGCCGTATCACCTTAACGAATGAAGAGCTCCATGCCGCGCTGCTAGGGAGCGTCGATGCCAAGGCGATCATTATGGCGTTGGGAAAAATACAGGCGGTATCGATCGATGTAGACCGGCCGTATGCCGTGAAGGTGTATTGCGGCTTTGGCAAATCGGACAAAAAAGTTGTCGACATCCCGGCAAGCGTTGTCGTGACTGCTGTTGTCGCCTATTGCAAGGACCAGAGCATCCCGCTGCCCCGCCGCGCGCAGACGTGCCTGGCAACCGATGGAAACTGCCTGTCGCTGATCAAGACCATCAATGAGTCTGAACTGGAAAACGAGATACACTTGCTGTAATCGCGACGGGCCGGCGCTTGGATCACGGCCAGATTGTTCCCTAGTTGATGATGGTCTCTTCCAAGCTGATCAAAAAGATTTTGACCGCACGCGCGACATCCAATTCGATTTCCTCGTCTGATATCGAAAAACCGGGTTTGTAGAGAGCATCGAGTTGATGGTTGGTGCGCAGCAATTGCAGGAAGAAATTTGCCGCCGCCGTGGCATCGTCGGTTTTTATCAGGCCTTTCTTAGCCCAATCGGTCATGAGCGCTGCAGCACGTTCGGCGCACTTCATTCGTCCATTTTCTAAAAAATACTGCCCTATATGCGGTAAGCGCGGTGCAAGCGTCAGGCAGAGCCGCATGACGGCGAGGGATTGTGGCGCGAAATAGCGTTTGAGGTAACGAACGCCAACCGTGTGCAGCATGGTTTGTATATCGCCGCTCAGCGGCGGATCGAAGGCTTTGCTGATATGAGGCAAGCTGCTGTTTGCCAACACTGCTTCGAGCAAGGCTTCTTTCGTACCGAAGATATTATAAATTGTGGTCTTGGAAACACGCGCTATTTGGACGATTTCATCAAGCGTGACCAGATCGTAGCCATGCTCAAGGAACAGGTTCGTCGCGGCCAATAAGATGCGGTCCTCCCGCTCCTTGGCGGGAGAGATTTCTTGCCTATCGATGCCATTTGAGCCCATCCGGCGCAGACTATCCCCAGATGGAATATAAGAGGAGGTCAATACCGCTTAGTATTAATAAATCTCAAGAGATACTGATGAGTATTAATTATCCGTAGTATAAATAATAAATAAAAAAGAAAATACACATGAATGCACTGCATATTAGACAGGTAATACTGTCAAAAAAAGTAAAGTAAAAGCCATTATCGTAAACGTAGTAGAAGAACGCACGCGACGAAAAACATGTATCGGCCGGTGTGTGTCATGGCCGACACGCAGCCGGTAATGCCGTTGCCGCTGAGGGCCGCTGCGATGCTATGATTGCGGGTCCAAGCAAGCAAAAATAGAGGGAAACGCGGGCATGACTCACGCCATCTGCATCCACGAATATGGCGGTCCTGAAACCTTGTCGTGGGAGGAGGTCGAGCTGCAGGCGCCGTCCGAAGGCGAGGTCACGCTGAAGCAAAGCGCCGTGGGGCTCAATTTCATCGACGTGTATGTGCGTACCGGGCTCTATCCACAGGACGCATTTCCGATTGTTCCGGGAATGGAGGGAGCCGGCGAGGTGATCGCGGTGGGGCCCGGTGTGAACGATTTTGCGGTGGGCGACCGGGTGGCCTATGCAGGACCAATTGGGGCTTACAGCCAAGAGCGCTTAATCGCTGCCGATCGGCTCCTGAAGCTGCCCGACGAGATAGACGACCAGACGGCCGCCTCCATGATGTTGCAGGGCATGACGGCGCAATTTCTTTTGCGCCGTACCTTCGATGTCGGCCCTGAGACGACATTGTTGTTCCACGCAGCCGCCGGTGGCGTTGGACTCATTGCCTGCCAATGGGCTGCCCATTTGGGCGCGACGGTTATTGGCACTGTCGGATCGGCCGAAAAGGCCGAACTTGCACGGCGGCACGGCTGTGCGCATGTCATCGATTACAAGCGCGAGGATTTCGTCGAAGGCGTCCAGGATATAACGGGCGGAAAAGGGGTTGATGTCGTCTATGATTCAATTGGCCAGGCGACATTTCCAGCTTCCCTCGATTGCCTGAAACCGATGGGCTTGTGGGTGACCTTCGGACAGGCGTCTGGACCATTGCCCGATATGCATATGAGCATGCTGGCGCAGAAGGGCTCGCTGTTCGCTACTCGGCCGATTTTGTTCACCTATATCGACAAGCGCGAAGATCTCGAGGCGACGGCCGCCGATCTGTTTGACGTGGTGGGCGCGGGCCATGTGGCCGTCAATGTCAATCAGACGTATCAGCTTCGCGAAGCCGCCCGGGCCCACCGCGACCTGGAAGCCCGCAAGACGACGGGCTCGACGGTGCTGTTGCCGTAAGCTGCTCTTTCAACTGAAGCCCCGGTTATCGCTTGCAAGCCAAAGTCGAGTGGCCCGAAGGTTCTTGAGTGCACGTATGGGCATTGTTACATGGTGCGCGGCGCGCGTGTCGGATGGGCCGAAAGCTTGGATGCGATGACAATAATGAGCACCAATAATGGTTAGGGCGAGGGCGATTGAGCGGCAGGGGGCCAGGGCTGGTAGCCGCGCTGCTTCACCCGGCTGGGCTTTGGGGCTGGGCGGCGTCATTGCGGTTTTTGCGATTTACGCCGCTGTTCATGCGCTCTTACGGTTGACCGCATCGCAAAATCTTCCCCAGGACGATGTCATGGCGGTGCTCTATTCGCATACACTTCAGTTTGCATACACCCAGCGCCAACCACCGCTCTATGACTGGTTGCTCTGGGCGGTACAACAGGTGACCGGCCCAACGCTCGTAAGTTTTTTATTCATCAAATACACCCTGCTCACCGCTACCGGCGCGTTCGTCTATCTCGCCGGCCGGCGTATGTTTGGCGATCGCGCCTGGGCAGCCCTGGCTGCTTTCTCGATGGTGTTGCTCTATCAGGTCGGCTGGAACATCCATGAAGGCGTAACCCATACGGCCACGATGATGTGCGCTATCGCGGCGACGTTTTGGGCCTTCATGCGCGTGGTTGAGGATGGAGACTGGCGCGACTATTGGGTATTTGGCCTGTCTCTGGGGCTCGGCGGATTGACGAAATACGGCTTTGCGGCCTTTGTCGCGGTTCTTCTGTTAGGGGCCCTGCTGCAACCAGCGATGCGCGTGAAGATACTGAGTCGGCGTATGGCTGCTTCCTTCGGCCTTGCCGCCGCGATCGTCTCACCGTTTGCGCTCTGGGTGATTTTGAATAATCACGACCTTGCGCTGCTCTACAGCCAGACGCTTTCCGAAGGCGAGACGGGGCGCTGGCGAAACGGCCTCTATGGCGCCTTTCTGACCATACGCCGCACGTTCATCTTTCTCTCGCCGCTCGTTGTCCTGGTGCCGCTGATATTCAGCGGTGCGCTCTCTGCCATGCGCGACAGCTTGATCGAGGCGGTGCGTCCAACCAAGGATCTCGACTGGGAAAAGCTGGTCCTGCAAATCGCTCTGATCGCATTCGCACTCATGCTGCTCGGTTCGCTGCTGACGGGCGCTTCCAATTTTCGCATGCGTTACATGCATCCCTTCTACCTGCTGATGCCGCTTTGGCTGATCGCGATGGCGCGCAAGGGCACGCGCCGCGACTGGCAGCCCAAGGCCTTCGTCGCCGCATCGCTGTTCTTTGCCTTGATCGTACTGGGCGCGCGGGTTGGCTACCTCTATGTCGGCGAAAAGCCATTTTGCTCCAAGTGCCGGCAAATGACGCCCTATGGCGCATTGGCGGACTCCCTCAGCGATGCCGGGTTTAAATCGGGCACCATCATTGCCGGCTACCGCCATACGGCCGGCAATCTGCGGCGCTTGTTCCCGCGTGCGCGCGTCGTGACGTTGCGTGAACCGCTGATCGTTCCGCCGATCAGACCCGGCGACAAGAAGGGCCAGATCGCCGTCGTTTGGGACGTTGCGACCGAGGGCCTAGCAATACCCCAGGGGGCGGATCGGCAAGTCGCGGCGCTTGGCGGCGAAATCGGCGGCCGCTCGCCCCAAACCGTTCGCGTCGCCTGGTCGCATCTTTGGCGTCCATTGGGTTACCGAAAATCCCGATGGCGGCTCATTGTGATAGATCTGGCGCCGCCGCAATAAGCGTTGAGCCCGCGACCGCGGGTACAAGCAAGGAGAGCCACATATGCCCGGCAAACCGATCGTGCTGCACTACTGGCCGACGCCCAATGGCTACAAGATCACAATGATGCTCGAGGAGTGCGGGCTGCCCTATGAGGTGAACTACATCAATATTGGCCGCGGCGAACAGTTCGAGCCGGAGTTCCTTGAAATTTCGCCCAACAACCGCATGCCGGCAATTGTGGACCCCGAGGGGCCGGACGGCGAGCCGATAGCTATCTTCGAGTCTGGCGCGATCCTTCAGTATTTGGGCCGCAAAACGGGCAAGTTCTATCCACAGGACGAGCGTGGCCGCTGCGAGGTGGACCAATGGCTGCATTGGCAAATGGGCAATTTGGGGCCCATGGCGGGCCAAACCCATCACTTCAATAATTATGCGCCGGAAAAGATTCCCTATGCCATTGATCGCTATGTCAACGAGGTCAACCGGCTCTACGGGGTGATGAACAAGCGCCTGGAGGCCCGTGATTTTCTGGCGGGCGATTATTCGGTCGCCGATATGGCCGCTTATCCCTGGGTTCGGCCCTACAAGCGTCAAAACCAAAACTTGGCCGATTTCCCGGCGCTGGAAGCCTGGTTCGTGCGGATCCACGACCGGCCCGCAACCGCCCGGGCGATCGCCGTTGGCAGTGAGGAACGCGCCAAGTTCGATCTCGCCAAGGACAAGGATGCCCAAGCGGTGCTCTTTGGCCAACGCGCGCCCTCGAGCTAGCAAGACACCAGTCGCAGAACTTGGTCGTGGCGAACACCCTTATGGGTGGCGTCGTCGCCCGCGCGCATCGGGCGTTCGCGGCGAAGCCGTTAAATGCCATCGTATTCTGTGGTTAGCGATCTCTGAGCTGGTTTGGTCAAGAATTTATTGATTTCGGCTGGATCTTTACGAATCCCCGCCTTTTCGTGCTGAATCATCAATCAATATTACTGGGCGTTAGGGTTCCTTACGCCGCCATTAAGTGTGTCTTTTTACCTGATGTTGAAGCGTTGAGCCGAAAATCATCGTCATCACGGAGCGAATAACAGCTTCATTACACAAAAGAATAATAGAGCCGGAAAGTATTGCTGAGAAGCGTTTGCTATTCCGGTCGTATCGATAGGAAGGAAGAAAGATGGCACGGATCAACTTTGAGATCATTGAAGCGGGTGGGCCTGAGGTTCATGGATGCGCTTCGCAGGAACTCTTTGAGCTTGGATTGACCTACAGCACTGGGCGTGACGTGGAGCAAGATCTTGTCGACGCGCACAAATGGTTCAATTTGGCCGCACTTAAGGGCAATCGCGATGCGCTGCAATACCGGGTTGAAATCGCCCGCGAGATGACGGAATACCAAATCGCTGACGCGCAAAAACGCGCCAGGGAATGGCTGGCCACGAACTAGAACAACAAGAGGTTCGAGGCTATCGCGTTGGCGGCCATTAACAGGGAGGCAGTCGGCGGGAGTGTGCCAGGGAGGCGCATAGCGAGAGTTGAGGGAGGCGATGGCTGCTGCTAACGCGGCGCCTCGCTGTCCTCGCTGGTTTCTTTTTCCGCAGCCGGTTCATCCGAACCGGAACAGTTCCTGAAAAACGAGAACATGCAATTGTAGGTGTATTTCGCTGCGCCGCCGACAGCTCGGCCGGTGCTGCGAGCCGCGCCGCTCACCGCGCGGCCCGTGCTGCGTGCCGCTCCGCCCACGGCGCGGCCGGTGCCCTTGGCGGCGCCGCCCACCACACGACCCGTGCCGCGAATGGCCCCCCCGACGGCCTTTCCCGCTCCCTCGCGCGTCGATTTGAGCGTGCGGGAGGTCAAATCAACCAGCGTGTCCTGCTTGGGCTCTTCGGCAGGTGGAGTTGGTGGCGTTGCACCGGCAGCCTTGTCTTTGTTCTTCCGCAGGCGTTTTTCGATCGCCGTTTGCAGGGCAGGGGAGATATCGGGTCCCTTATAAGTGTATCGCTTACCCGTGCCCTTGCAGGTGGCTGCAACATAGCGCGCCGCGCCGCAGGACTTGTGTCCGCCATCGACCGCAATGCGCCCTATGCAATAGAGCCGCAAGGCCTTTTCACCTGGATTCTTGCGTGGCGTCTCGACCGTGCAGGCATAAACGCGTTCTGGATTTTGGCAAGTGATACAATAGGTTTCATCGTCGGCGCGCGAAACCGTTGGCGCCATGGCCAGCCAGACCCAGAGCGCAACGATGGCAATTCCTATGCAGCGCGCCACACGCATATCGGGACCGTAGACTGTTTTTGCGAGCAAAAATGGACTGCAAGAGGCGTTGCACATCCGACTCGCAGCATCAGATGATCAGTCTACCTCAAGTCGGACAAAGACATAAATGAGGAGTTTGGGTGCTGCTGCGCGTGCGCCGATCTAGCGGACAGTGCCCTTGAATGCGTCACTTGGTTCCAGATCTCCGACATCGGGGATTGGAAAGAGCCTTGAGGGCGGCGCGTTCGTCATGTATGCCGGGAAGTGGAGAGGTGGCCGAGTGGTTGAAGGCGCTCCCCTGCTAAGGGAGTAAGCGTTAACGCGTTTCGAGGGTTCGAATCCCTTCCTCTCCGCCACTGAAATCCGTAAGTCTCTATAATCAATAAAAAATATGGCCTACGTCGCTGTGCCCGCAGAGGAATTTGCGGCGGCGATGAAATTACCCTTGCGATGGGAGCTCGACATTCCGCCTCTGCCAAGCAATCGACTAGCTTAAGCGCGGGCTGTCTCGCCCAATGCCGGGTTTCGCCAAATCTCGGCCTCAACGCCGGCTGGGGGCTCCCGGCACGGTGCGCGGCTTGGCGATCAGACCCTCGCGTTGCGCCTGCTTGCGCGCGGCCTTGCGGGCACGGCGAATGGCTTCGCCGGCCTTGCGAGCTCTCTTCTCTGAGGGCTTTTCATAGGCTCGGCGGCGCTTCATTTCACGAAACAAGCCTTCGCGCTGAAGCTTCTTCTTCAGGACCCTGAGGGCCTGGTCGACATTGTTGTCTCGAACGGAAACTCGCAGGGGAATTCTCCTTTCAAGTGCGTTGAATGAACTATCGTAGCGACGTTCTAAAATAAAGTGAAAAGAAGCGCCCGACGCCGAGGCGCCGGGCATTTCATATTGCTAAGCGTTCTGAAGATTGACCGCAGACGACTTGCCGGACCGCTCGTCGGCCTTGACCTCGTAACTCAGCTTCTGACCTTCCGTCAGGGCAGGCATGCCAGCGCTCTCGACAGCGGTGGCGTGGACGAACACATCCGGGCCACCGTCGGTTGGCTCGATGAAGCCGAAGCCCCGACTGTGATTGAAGAATTTAACGGTACCTGTGGCCATATTGGCCTCCTTTTGACTACGCGAAATGCGTTTTACCCACACGACCATCGCGCGAGCTCTTATCCGAATTCAACGATGTCTTGGAAGGGGCCGTGGTTTGGCCAATGCGGCAAGGCAGAGCGAATTATCGAACACGCTTCATATGCGCGTTCTTGCCGCGGACGTCAATCCCGAGAGATGACGCATGCGCCGCGCCATGCATGCGAAATATATCGAGCAAAATGCGGTTTCAACGTCAGAAAAACCCAATGTTTGCAGTCGAAAAATTGCCGATGTCAGCAGCGCGAAAATCAATTCTTTTAACCAGCTGGAGCGCTCGAATGCAGAATTTGTTAGCAACTGCAGCACGGACATGCAAAAATGGCAAATCAATGAAACTGACTGATCTTTAACAACCTGCCGGGAAGGGCGTAAAAGGTTGAGTGCCGTGACACGTCATAAGTTTAATGTCGGCAGCCGCGTGGGCCTTGTTCCAGGCAAAGCGCGTGCAGCCCAGGGTGAATACGAAATCGTGCGTCAGCTCCCCGCCGAAGACAATATTTTTCAGTATAGAATTAAGAGTGAGCTCGAGCCCAACGAACGCCTCGTAAAAGAGTATCAACTCCATCCGTGGCAGACTTGAAGCCAATTAAGACCATTGCTGGAATTTTCTAGCGGCCACGGTCGGTTTGGGCCACCTAATCGTCGAGTTTGAAACGAGCGTGGCAGCACCGCCTGCCGTTGCCCGGTGATAACCACGCCAAGCGCGAATAAGGCATGGCCGCTCGAGCGGCCTTGGATTGACGCATGATGAGACACGCCCTGGTAAGCAGCGGACCCTTATCGGATGAAAGGACACTGGACACTATGATTGCCATCAAATCGAGAGCCGAAAACAGGACCGATAGGATCAAACGTCAGCAACAAAGAACACTGGACGAAAAAGCTGAGGCTCAAAGTGACAGGGCGGAACACGTGGCGCGTCTTCGTGCGCTGCGGCTGGCCAAGGAAGAGTCCGAAAATGAAGTTGGGGAAGGCGAAACTGCCGCCGATGGGCTGGGCGATGACGCAGCACCCATTCTTCCCGTTCCCCACCGGCGTTGATAGCGTCGCAAGCGCCATAACGGCGCAATCTCAACACTCTTTCGAGAGTTCTCGTCGTCACCGACACTTTTTTTCTGAATTCCGCAAACGCCATGCCGGCGTTACACAGACGTCATTACACCTTTTGGCCTTTGCTTAGGCCGCGCGCCGATCGTAGCGCCTCGAGCGCCGCCGCCGCTTGCGGGCTCCTGGTTCAGACCGGTGTCCACCGCCTCTATTTCTTTTGTCAGACGAGGCTGCGGCTTCGACAGGACCGTCCCCCACAATGCTCAGCGGCCGTTTGATCAGCCGTTCGATCGAGCGCAATTGAGATCGCTCGCTGGCGTCGCAAAATGAGATCGCGATGCCCGCCGCGCCCGCCCGTGCGGTGCGGCCAATGCGGTGGACATAGCATTCGGGTTCGTTTGGAAGCTCGTAGTTGATGACGTGGGTGATGTCATCGACGTCGATCCCACGCGAGGCGATATCTGTGGCAACCAGCACGCGCGAGCGCCCATTTCGGAAATTTTCCAGCGCTCTCTGCCGAGCGTTCTGGGATTTGTTGCCGTGAATAGCCTCGGCGCTCACGCCGTCCCTCGCGAGCCGTTTAACCACCTGGTCGGCGCCACGCTTGGTGCGCGTAAAAACAATGACCTTTTCCAGGTCGGGCTCGTCAAGCAGCTTGGCAAGATGGTCGCGTTTTGCCGCCGAAGCCAAGTGATGGACGTGCTGCTCGATGCGATCCACGGCAATACTCTTGGCCGCGATTTCGACACGCACCGGTTCGTACAAAATCTCGCCGGAAAGTCTGGAGATCTCAGCCGGCATGGTCGCCGAAAAGAGCAGCGTCTGCCGCTCCTCAGGTAACATCCCCACGATCTTTCGCACGTCGCGGATGAAGCCCATGTCGAACATGCGGTCGGCCTCGTCGATGACGAGATATTGGCATTGCCTCAGATCCGCATGGCGTCGGTTTACGAGATCGAGAAGCCGGCCTGGTGTGGCGACAAGAATATCGACGCCCCGGCGCAGCGCTTCGATTTGCGGCCGCTGGGCGACCCCTCCCATGACGACGGCCTGACGAATATGCAGGTGACGGCCATAGGATCTGATGCTGCTGGAAATCTGGAGCGCCAGTTCGCGCGTAGGCGCGAGGATCAGCGCCCGAACAGACTTCGGCGAAGCCTTGATGCCGTCTTCCTCAAGATTCTGAATGAGCGGCAGCGTGAAAGCCGCCGTTTTGCCGGTGCCCGTCTGGGCAATACCGAGCAGATCCATGCCGTCGAGCAGCAGCGGAATGGCGCGCTGTTGGATCGGCGTGGGGGTATCGTATTGCGCGTCTTTGAGTGCGCGCAAGAGCCGCTCGGTTAACCCGAGTTCGGCGAAAGCTGAAATTGTCACTGATAATAGTTCCTTGTTGTGGCGGACCGGCGCGCGCATTGGCGCGCGACGGATATTCGCCGCGTCGTTTCTGTCCACGCGCAGATGGATTAAACGGGGTTTTGGATGAATAAGCCTCGAAACAGTAACGCCCCGCATGAGGGGCGAATCGCGCGGTTTCGAAAAGCTCTTACGATCAAATGCGCCCGGGCTTCGCAAAAGTCAAGCTGTCCCCTGAATTTCCCAAGACATGACTAATGCCTGATTTGGACAGGCGTTGAACCATTTTCTCCGCCAGCGCGACCAAGGAAGCAGAACTTTGGTAACGCCCCCTGGAGGAGACAATGCCCTACCGCTTTCCAAGCGAACCCCTGATTGCACCGCATTTGCGCCGCAGTACGCTCGTCACCGCTATCTTGGGCTTGATGGCGTTGGTGGTATTCGCTCTCGCGACGACATCTCCGGTCGAGGCCGCGAAATTCGACACATCAGTTTCACGCGACGACGCGTTGTCCTGCAAACCCGTAATTACCGGCGTGGCCACCAGTCCATATGACCGGCATGCACGATCCAAGGCCACTTATTCCTGGCTCTCAAAGGTCGAGAGCGAATATGGCCGATCCTATGTCGATGTGAACTTGACGCGGAACACATCATGGTTATGCGGGCGCACCGGAAAAACGGTGACGTGCCGGGTCGCGGCCGAGCCTTGCCGATTGGCTTTGTAAGTTGCGATGGTCTTTGGGACGCAACTCAAATGAACGCGATCTCAGAACTTGAGTTTGGCGCCAAAGGCGGCGCTGAACATGTCCTCGAGCGACACATTGGCGCCGGCCGGCGCATTGTCGGGTAAGGGCGCTGGACCAGCGGTCGCAACCCGTACGTCAAAGTCGTACCAGCGCAATCCCAGATAGACCTGCATGGCGGCCGGATCGATGTCCTGGATAAAGCCAAGGCCCCACATGTCCGCCGAGGTATCGGTTATTTCGCTCAATCCCGTACCAATTCCCAAAAGCGTGCTTGCGTCCCGCCGAACCCCCCAATCATCCCACTGCTCGTATTCGGCATAGAGCGTCGTCGCGCCGAGATTGGGCATCAGCAAAGGTCGCTTGATGCCGGCCTGGAGGTACCACATGGAGGCATCTTCGGGCTGGCGGCCGGTTATGGGCGCTGTGAAGGCCGAGCGTCTGAGATGCGACTGGGAATTGGAAACGCCGAAACTGTCGCGTCCTGCCGCGGCAAAGAGATAAAGACCGGTTGGCACGTGCATGGCGGAGGCGGAGGCCACCAGGCGCTCGTAATCGAGACGCTCGTCGATGCAAGACCTAGCTCCAAGCCCTGGACCAGGGCAGGCGATCACCCTGGTGGTTCTGCCTTCGCGCTCGTCCGTATCCCACGCATAACCGATGCCGCCCAAGAAGCGGATCGAATTCCATTCTTTTTTGTAGCGTATCGCGATGTCGGCGAGATCGTCCTCGCCCCAAGCGACGCTGATGACCATGCCGAATAACGACGGCGTATCGTAGCGGATGATGTCGGCGCGCCTCGTATCCAAATTTCCTACAATGACGTCGCGATTGATGGCCGTCCGGCATGCAGCGCCCGTACATCCAAGCGTGCCTTGCGGCCGCGCCAGATGAAAATCGCTGCCTATTTTGGGTCTTGGGTCGGCGATCAGATTTTTAGAGACATCCATCAGCAGGAGGTCATCTGTCGCCGGGGAATCGCGACCGACCGTAAGCTTGCCGAGCCGATCGTTTCTTATGTGAAACGACGCCTTTCGATTTCTGACGATGTGATCGGCATTTTCGGTGGGCGTTCCGTCGATGCGGGCGTCCACATTGTTCGCCTTGCTGCCGACAAGCTCCATTTCCATGATGGATCCAGCGGACCAACCAGGCGCCAGTGGCGCCGAACCGGTAAGACGAAAGCGGCTTTCGGACTGCGTTCCCTCCGTCACATAGATGTCGTTGTTTATGCCGTCGTCCCAATAGAGCAGCATCTTGTTGACGTGGCCTGAAAGTTTCAATGAAACCTTGCGGTTGCCCTTGGTCACCGTCGTTGCTTCAAGTTCAGCGACACGCTCTTCGAGGTCGGCGCAGCAGTCGCCGCCAAGGTCCGCGGCTCGAGCGGAACCAAACGCCACTGTGCCCAACAAGACCGCGGTAGCTGCCGCAACCAAGGCTCGGCATGCATTCATTGTAAGTCCCCGTATAGCCAGCCGCTGCCGCGCCGTCCGATGTCTTAAAGAGCTGTGGCGCAGCGACCTGATTGTTGCGGCGCAACGCACCAGATTCCCCTAATCTGGTCAAACTCAAATGGCTCGGCGCCGATTACTTTGTTTCGAACAGTTGCACAAATGACATCGTAGCAACTCATGCAATGCACAGCAGGCTCGGATGAGCGCAAAATCCAGGCTTGAACCACGGGAGAGTGCGCTATGTCGAAAGAGTCACGAAATTCGGCGGAAGATACGGGGCAGATTGCCGTCCGCACTCTTGCAATGCCTGCCGACACGAACGCGGCCGGGGATATTTTTGGCGGCTGGCTGCTGTCGCAAATGGATATTGCCGGCGCCATCGTCGCCCATCAACGGGCCCAATGTCGTGTCGCGACCGTCGCGCTTGACGGTATGGAATTCCACGAGCCAGTCTATGTGGGCGATCTGGTCACGTGCTATGCCGAAGTCGTCAGGGTCGGCACCACCTCCGTCACCATCCATGTCGTCACGAGGGCACAGCGCGGCCGCTCCGGCAAAATTGTCAAAGTGACCGAAGGCACCTTCGTGTACGTCGCGCTCGACGCCAATGGGAAACCGCGTCCGCTGCAGTCGTCAAAACCGGCGACACCCTGACGTAACTCGATCGTGTACGCCGCCGGCCTTGCCCGCACAGGGAGGGACGCCTAGGATTTCGGTATTGACCACAGCCGAGCCGTCTTTTGCCTCGGGACCCGGCCGCCACCTCGCCCAATTTGGAAATCACACAGCAATGACCTTCACGACCCTGTTTCTCATGATGGCCGTTGCGTGGCTTGCATATGCGAACGGTGCAAATGACAACTTCAAGGGCGTGGCCACCTTGTTTGGAACCGGAACCACCTCCTATCGGGTCGCCATTTGGTGGGCGATGGCCACCACGCTTGCGGGCGCCCTCGTTGCGTTCTTTTTGGGTGCTGCATTGATCAAGGCTTTCAGCGGCAAGGGCCTGGTGAGCGCCTCGGTGCTCTCTCAGCCCGAGTTCCTTCTCTCGGTCGGTGCAGCTGCGGCAATCACCGTATTTCTCGCGACGCGAACGGGTTTTCCCGTTTCGACGACACACGCCATCGTTGGCGGCTTGGTCGGAGCAGGGCTTATGGCGCCGGGAGACGTGGCGCTTGGCCTGCTCGGCCAGCGTTTTCTCGCGCCCTTGCTGATCGCTCCCTTTCTGGCGGTTGCATTGACGATGCTGCTTTACAAAATGCTCAGCGCCGTAAGGCGGCATTTTGCGATTACGCGCGAGACCTGTCTGTGCATAGGCGAAAAGGAGCAAGTGGTCGCGGTCGATGCGCCCGCGCTGATGGTGGCCAGGGGCTCCAACGGTGATGTGGTGCTGAAAAATGCATTGGGCATCACGCAAGTCCGTACGGGCATCGAATTCGGCATCGGCAGCGATGCGACGTGCATTCAACGCTATAGTGGCAACGTCATCGGGCTCAACGCCGACAGTCTCGTCAACGCCGCGCACTTCATGACGGCAGGCGCAGTTGGATTTGCGCGTGGATTGCAGGACACGGCAAAAATCGTCGGGCTTCTGGTGGGTGCGTCGCTTGTCGGCGTTGCCGACCCTCGTTCCTTGGCGTGGGGCGTCGGTATTGTGGCCGTCTTCATGGCGCTGGGCGGTTTGATCGGCGCCAGGCGGGTGGCTGAGACGCTGGGACACAAGATCACCGATATGAACCAGGGGCAGGGCTTTACCGCGAATTTCGTTACATCGATCCTGGTGACCGGCTCGGCACTGTGGGGATGGGGGGTATCCACGACCCATTGTTCGGTCGGTGCGTTGTTTGGAATCGGCGTCGCCAACGGCACGGCGCATTGGGGGATGATCAGGCAGATCGTGCTCGCTTGGTTGATCACACTCCCAGTCGCAGCCCTGCTTGCGCTGGCGATTTACGCCGCTGTCGTCTGACGCATGGGTTCACCGGTGCACCTGCAGGAACGGGCTGCCGCGGCCCTCGCGCTGGCGATCGGCGCGGCGGCCGCTTTTTCCAGCCTCAGTCCGCGCGCTAGCGTACTTTTGTTGATCATCGTGGGGATTGCATCCGCTGCTCTGTGTCAACCGAAAGCCCGGGCGCTGATCGCTCGTGGACTGAAGGGCCCGATCATCATCACCGGCGCGGTGCTGCTCACCTACTTGGTTTGGAGTGCGGGCTGGGCGCTCGATCAAGCCGCGGCCTTGAGCAAAACGGCAGGCGTCGCCGTTATCGCCGCCGTTGCCGCCGTTTCATTTGCCGGGATCGGGGAGCTCGACGGCGTTGCCGCCAGGCGGGCAGCGAAGATTTTCCTTATGGGTGCGGCGGTCGGCGCAGTTTTTGTGGCGATCGAGTTCGCGACCGGCCAGTCGATCACGCGCGCATTGTTCAACATCGTTCCAATTTTGCGGCCCGAAGACGGTAAGGACGTTGCGGTGGATGGCGGTCGGGTCGTTAAAATCGCACGCTACGAACTGAACAGAAATATTGCGGTGCTGGTGCTGCTTCTTTGGCCGGCGCTGGCCGTGTTGCTGCAGGGCCAAGAGCGCTGGCGCATTTGGCTTGCCGCCGCAGCGGTCGCATTGACCGGCCTGCTGGCTTTCTCGTCGGAGCATGAGTCCAGCATGATTGCCATCTCCGTCGGTGTCGCCGTTTTGCTGGCGGGCATGCTGGGCAGGCGTTTGGTCGGCCGTGCGCTGACGGTTGCGTGGTGTTTGGCATTTTTACTGATCGTGCCAGCCAGCTTGTTGGCCTATCAGAAGGCGGAACTTCATCATGCGGCCTGGTTGCCCACCACCGCTCAGGCGCGGATCATAATTTGGGGCTACACCGCCGAGCAGGTCGTCAAGAATCCAGTCCTTGGTATTGGAGTACGCTCCACCCGTGTTCTCGATACCGCATTGCTGCCGAGCGCCGAGCGCGCCGAGGGCGATGTTTTCGCACGACGGCCGGGACGCCATGCCCATAATTTGTTCCTGCAGTCATGGTTCGAATTGGGCCTGATAGGCGTGGTGTTGGTCATGGGATTTGGCGTGCTGATATTGCGGCGGCTGGCAAACCTGCCCCACGAACTGCAACCGTTCGCCTATGCGCTGTTTGGCACCTTCATGGCTATCGCCAGCTTTGCCTGGGGCATGTGGCAGACGTGGCTGCTGGCCGCATATGCCTTGAGCGCGCTTTATTTTGCACTCGCGGTGCGCTTGTCGACATCAAACATCGGGAAAGATAGCCGATAAGCCAATCGATCCGTTGGATGGTCATCGACACTCGTCTATAATTGCCGAGTCGCAATAACAGACATGACGATTGCGCTGGGTACGCCACTCCTGAGTCTGGAGCAGAAGGTGGCGGTGCTGAAGATATGCCAAGGCGGATTATCCGCGATTGGACGAAAGATCAGGCTGCGTGGGCCCAATTCGGTTGTGAGTTAGACCAGGAATCAGGAGTACCGAATGTCCAAGTTGAGGCCGTTGAAGTGGCTTTGGGGTCTCATTCCGCTCTCCTTCGTCGCTGCCATGGTCATCATCGGCCTTGGTCCGCAAATCGAAATGGAATTGCAATCGCGAGCCGATGCCGCGCTCAATCGCGCGGACATTGCATGGGCAACAACCAGCTTGAAAGGACGCGATGCCGCATTACGCGGCGCGGCCGTTGGAGCCGATGCACGCGACGCCGCTCTCGATGCTGTGCGCGGCGTGCCGGGTATCCGGACCGTCGAGGATCGCGTCACGTTGTTGGAAAGCGCCAGCCCGTATACGTGGTGGGCCAATCGCAAAGAAGGGCGCATTCGTATCAAGGGCTATGTGTCTGATGGCCGCGACCGCCATACGATTCTGGGTATCGTTAAGGCGATGATGCCCGAACTCGAGATCGACGACCGAATGAAGCGCGCGGCCGGGGCCCCGCCCAGGGAAATGTGGGTCGGCGCGATCAGCTTCGCCCTAAATCTATTGGCCAACCTCAAGGAGGGAACGGCTAGTCTGGTCAACTCGAAGCTCTCTTTGATGGGAGAAGCCAGTTCGGCCGAAGCCTATGGAGAACTGCGCGCCCGTCTGGACGCTCAATTGCCGGTTGGGCTCGAACTCGATCAAGTCGATCTGAGGCCGCCAGCCGCCAAACCATTTGTCTGGGGAGCGTTGTTCGAAGCCGGGTCGGTCACCCTGAGCGGCCATGTGCCAAACGATGTCTCTAAGGCTGAGCTCACAAAAACAGCCCGGGAGCTTTTCGGAGACGCCAGCGTCATCGACCAAATGCAACTCGCCTCAGGCGCACCCGATAATTGGGCACAAGTGACGTTGACGGCGTTGAATCAGTTGAGTCGCCTTCAGTCCGGCAAGGCGGTGCTCAGCGACACCAATTTGACATTCGAGGGCACTGCCTCCGATGAGAGCACGGCGAAAGATGTTGCGTCCAAGGTGCGATTGGGTCTGCCGGCAATTTACAAATCAACGGAAGATGTCGGCCATGAAACACAGGCGGCACCACCGGCCTCCAGGCAGGGCGCCCGACCAGATGGCGCCCATCGCGCCAAAAATGCCGGTATGATCGGGCCGGTCAGGCGGAAAACGACTTCACCGACGTGATGCCATCCGGTATGAATGCGTCACTCGATACAAGCATGTTCGAAAAAGGTGTTGGGTCGGGCCAATCGGACCCAGTGGGGACGGCGTTTGCCCGCCAGATAAAGTCCGCGGCTCGAACCGGAAGCACGATTGATGGGATATTTGGTTTTACAGCTGCTGCCCTATTTGGTTCTGGCGCTTCTTATTGGGGTTGTCACGGGTTGGTGGGCGCGCGGGCATTGAAGCGTGGCTTAGCAATGCGTAAAGGGTCGGCTTTCTAGGTCGGGAACATACGCGACATGGAGACCTTTGCGCTTGAGGTTGTTCTCTTGCTGTTGGCTGCCTACACGCTCGGCTGTGTGGTCGGTCATGTCGCGCGCGGACTTTTTGGCGCAAGCCCGGACCATCAGAGCGGGTCGGATAGCCGTCGGAATGTCTCACGGGCCCAACGAAGCAAATCGGTCGCGAAGACCAGAAAAAAATCGCGAAACAAACCCTCGCGCGACGACCTCACGCGCATCAAAGGGATCGGAACAGCCATCGAGAAAAAGCTCAATCGACTGGGGATCAAGCGATTTGAACAGATCGCCGGTTGGGACTTGGCCGATGTGGCTGTGATCGATCAGCGGCTTGCGTTTAAGGGACGCATCGAGCGTGAGAATTGGATATCGCAAGCGCGTAAATTGAAGTCCCGCGGTCCCTGAGAGCACCGCCTGCCAAGTGGCTGAATCGATCTGTCAGCGCACGCCGCCAAGACATTGAAATGAATCCGGCTTTTACCAAGTAATCGGCACGGCTAGCGACCGTGCTAGTGGCCTCGCGCAAGACCGGAACTGTGTAGAAAATCCGCAATGGTTTCGATGGTCGACATGTCGCGCAAGAGCGGTGCGTGACCCTCGCCCTCAACGGTAATGCTTGCCATCATCGGGTGACGGTCGGCCATCTCGTTGAAGGTTTTTACGCTCAGAATATCGGAAAGCGCACCGCGTATTGCGAGTGTGGGAAAGCATCCCAATGCCGTGAATTGCGGCCACATAGTCGGTATCGCTCGCGCCATCTCGGTGGTCGAGAAGGATTGCGCCAAATTGGTATCGTAGCCGGCAGCGGGTTTGCCGTCGCGTTCGTTGAACCATTGCCGCGCAATTTCAAGCCAATCCGCATCGTCGATATCGGGGAAGAACGCCTTGTTCATGTCCCTGATAATTCGCGCCGCTTCACTCCAGCTGGTTGGCACGGGCGTCAGGCCGACATATCCCATAATACGCGTCAAACCTTGCGCGTCGATGACGGGACCGATGTCGTTGAGCACTGCGGCCGCGATCACAGTGGGGCGCAAGGCCGCCAACAGCATGGTTACGATGCCGCCCCGCGAGGTGCCGATAAAGGCCGCCTTATGGATCCCCTCGACCGTTAGGAAATCGATCGTATCCAGCAGTTCCATAAAGGGGGTGTAATTCGACCAGTCGGGATCGTGATCGGAGAGTCCTCGGCCACGGAAATCAAGACAATAGACGTCGAAGGGGCCAATGCCATAGGCCGACAAGGCGACGGCTAAATTGTGAAAATCCTTGGAATTGCGGGTCAGGCCGGGCAAGCAAACAACAGCGCCCTCAGAAGGTCCCATAGCGGGATAGTGACGACCGTAAAGCTTCAGGCCGTCTTGAGCGGAGAAATAGATATCTCTCCATTCCTGCAGCTGATTGGACTCACTCATGGCGCACCGCACGGGCCCCGTTTTACGCACATAATCAAATGCGTATAGGCACAGTACTGTGAAATCAACCGCGAGTGACCAGCGCAGCGCTACGGCGAGGCGGCGACCGGCGTAGGCAGTTGCAGGCTATGGGTGTCTTGTCGGGCATCGGATTTGCCGCGATTGAGGTCGTTGACGATCCGCAGTGCGCGGTCGGGCCCCTCGAGTCGAGCGCGGTAAACCTGAACGGTGGTGATAATTTTTTTGACGTATTGGCGCGTTTCCGTGAATGGGATGCGCTCAACCCAATCGATCGCATCGACATCGGGCGCGTTGGGATCGCCGAATTGCCCGGCCCATTGCCTCACCCTGCCGCCACCGGCGTTATAGGCGGCTAAGGATTTGATGTAAGAGCCAGAGAATTTGTCCAGCAAATCGCGAAAGTGCGCCGCCCCCAACATCAGATTATAGGACGGCTCGCCTGTCAGTTTTGAGCGGTGGTAGCGGACCTTATAGCTCCGCGCCACAGCCCGTGCGGTTCGCGGCATCAACTGCATCAAACCTCTGGCGCCCACGGGGCTCTTCGCTTTTTCGTTGAACTCGCTTTCTTGGCGAGAAAGGGCATGAAGCAACGCCGGCTCTACGGGGCTGGTCAGCTTTTGATAGGTCGGAAAGACATCGATCGGAAAAGCGTAATCGACGACCGCCAAACCGCGGTTAAGCGCGATCTTGGAGAGGCGGACACTGGCTTGAACGTGGTCCAAGTGGCGGGCGATTTCCGCCACCAGCGCAACTTCGTCGGCCTCTTCCAGGCTGCGCGCGAGCTGATAGTAAAAAATGCGGTTCAAGCGCTCGAGGCCGGCCTTGCGCATCACGCCGATTGCCTTGAAGGCATCGCGCGACAACAATCGGTTGAGCGTATCTTCGCTGATTGGAGGCGTCGCTACCGGCTGCAGACGAGATCCGTGGATGATGATCGTTTTGCGGGCGATTTGGCCATAATAGGAATGGGTGATTTGCGCGGCATTGCGGAAGTGCTCGTCGGCCTGCTGCAAGCGCTTCATATCGTCGGCAGTCCGGCCAAGCCAATACTCGGCGCGCGCGACCTCCTTGGGCCCGTTAGCGGCCGTCCGCAGCGCCAGGAAATGCTCCATCGCCGCTTGCGGACGCTTCAAAAATCTCAGTGCGATCCAACCGGAAAGAAACTTGGCTTCACCATAGTATTTGCTCGACACCGCCCCGTGCTCGCTTGCCAGGCGATAGGCCACCTCGTATTCGTCTTTGTTGAGGGCGTTGCGGCTATTGATGCGACGCTCGATCCACCATTCGTCGAGATCGACCAGCAGTGAGGGTTCGCTTGGTGCGGTCAGCAACAACTCCCATGCTTCTTTCTCTTTTTTGTTGCGGCGGCGCCATTGGACGCGGGCAAAAATAATTCCGGGCTCTTTCTTTGCAGCCTCAGGCAGAGCATCGAGTAATTTTGCCGCACGCCTGGAGCGGCGAATGACGGCGGCGCGCGCCTCGATCTTTTTCTTTTCGCCCTTGCCTGCAAGCTTGGCGGTACGCAGGGCAGGGGCAATCAAAGCCTTGCGGTCGGCATAGAGCAACTTATCGATGCGGGCTTTGTGATCGCTTGGCTCAAGCATATCGCCGAAACGTTTGAGCACGTCCTTTTCGAGCTTCTTGCTCAGACGGTGCTCGCGCCAAGCCTGCTTGATAAGCCTGGCCGCTTCGGCGCGGTTGCCTTTCTCCAGATGAGCGCCCGCCAGCGCTGCTTTACCCGCGCCCGTCACCGGCGCCGTGTCCTGGAAGAACGCATAAACCCGCTCGGGTGATCCGGTTACCTTGAACAGGGCTCTTTCGGCTGTCTTCCGCAGGCCACTCTGGTTCGGCCAATGCGGATTGGCTTTCTGGAAGGCGAGGATTGCTTCGGCCCCGTCCTGCGTATCGCCGGCGCGCAGGCGGTACCAGTGGGCCAGTTTGCGCGCGGTCGTGTCTTTGATGGCGCGCTCTCGGGCCCGTGCCTCGCCAAGGCGCGCCCGAAAGGCGAAGCGAATGACTTCCTTGAGATTTGTTTTGTCCGAAGCAGACAGAGGATGCTCGTCAAGCGCCGCAAGCGCTTTATCGATTATTGGATTGCGCATGCGCGCGGGATTGGGAGCGGGCAAGGCGACATCGGGGCCAGTTTGCTGGGCGGTTTGACCACTGACGGCGGCTTTAACGGCCGAATCCGGTGTCGTTGCCGCCTGACGTGCCTCATCGGTTTGTTTTGTCGAGCCCGTCGTATCGGGCGCGGCCGTGCGCTCACGCTTGGGATTTTGCGCAGGCAAGGGCGCCTGTTTGACCTCGGCCGAGGCCTCGCCGGCGGCGAAACAGCAAAGACCGAGCAAGAGTGCAGCGCGCCTAATGAAAGTAACTGTCATCTGCCTTTGCAATGCTGCTGAATGGCGCCGCTTGGGGGAAATGGGTACGAACGCTCCACAGCAAACCCCGACTCGGTTGCATGATCGGCCGTCGTGTCCGGCCCCCTCGTATTTTCAGGTAATATACGCAAACAGCCAGTGTGTGCGAAATTCCGGCGGAATGATGACGTTTAACCCCAGCATTGCGGTTTCCTTGCCGCTCGTTGGGCAAGCGTCTATTGTCTGGAAAATTTGCATTTTACAGTTTGTATCAACGGCACAGCATGTGTGCCGTCGGGGTCAGGATTGGCCTGCGTATCAAGGACGAGACCAATGTTTAAGGGCTCATTTACTGCGCTCATTACACCGTTCAAGGACGGTGGTGTGGACGAGGAATCATACCGGCGGCTGGTCGAGTGGCAGATCGAGCAGGGGACCCATGGCCTGGTGCCGGTTGGCACCACGGGGGAATCTCCCACGCTCAGCCACGAGGAACATCGCCGCGTCATTGAGCTGTGCATTGAAACGGCGGCCGGGCGCGTGCCGGTGATTGCCGGCACGGGATCCAACAGCACCGCCGAGGCCATCGATTTCACCCAGCATGCAAAAAACGCCGGCGCCGACGCGGTGCTGATCGTGACCCCTTACTACAACAAGCCAACGCAAGAGGGTTTGTTCGGGCACTACAAGGCGCTCAACGACTGTGCCGACGTTCCAATTCTGATCTACAACATTCCCGGCCGTTGCGTCATCGATATGTCTGTCGAGACAATGGCGCGGCTGTTCGAATTGCCAAACATAGTCGGCGTCAAAGATGCGACCGCCGACATGGCCCGCATCAGCCAGCAGCGCGCCGCAATGGGGCCGGAGTTCAACCAGCTTTCGGGCGAGGACGCGACCGCGCTCGGCTTTATGGCCCATGGCGGTCACGGCTGTATTTCCGTCACCGCCAACATCGCGCCCGCCTTATGCGCTGAATTTCAAAATGCGTGTCTGGCGGCAGATTACGTCAAGGCACTCGAAATTCAGGATCGGCTAATGCCCGTTCACGACGCGCTGTTTGTGGAGGCGAACCCCGCACCGGTCAAATACGCTGCTTCGTGCCTGGGTCTATGCAGCGCCGAGACGCGCTCGCCGTTGGCGCCACTTGGTCAAGCAGCCCGCAAGACAGTCGAAGAGGCCCTGCAGAAAGCGCGTCTGACTGAACTTGATGCAGCCGCCTGAGGCACGGCCCCATGGCGCAGAGCGATGGCAATTCGCGAGTGGTCGCGGAAAACAGGAAAGCGCGCCGCAATTACGAAGTTGAGGACACATTCGAGGCCGGCTTGGAATTGCTCGGCAGCGAAGTCAAATCCCTGCGCACCGGCAAGGCGAACATCGCCGACGCTTATGCGACGGACGAGGCGGGCGAACTCTTTTTGGTCAACGCCTATATTCCCGAATATAGCAAAGCTTCCCGCGACAATCATGCCCCCCGCCGCCACCGCAAGCTGTTGCTGCACAAGCGCGAAATCAATCGCCTCGTGGGCGCCATCCAGCGTGAAGGTATGACGATTGTGCCGCTGAAACTTTATTTCAACGAACGCGGCAAAGCCAAGCTGCTGATAGGGCTGGCCCGAGGTCGCAAGCTTCACGACAAGCGCCAGGTCGAACGTCAGCGCGATTGGGACCGCCAAAAGGCGCGGCTGATGCGAGACAAGGGCTGAGCAGCCCAGTGCGCGCGCCATTGCAGCGCGGGTTCAGTTTCTTTCCAGGTGATCGCAGACCAGCTTGAAGACGTCCTCGAACATGGCCGTCGTTAGACGGCCGGTATTGGTGTTGTATCGGGAGCAGTGATAGCTGTCGAAAAGCAGGAAGCGTTCCCCAAAATCGTGTGAGTGGCCGTGGCCGAAGGGGTGCGCCGATTTGCGTAATTTAAGGGTCGTCAGCACGGCGTCGTGTGCAATCCGGCCCAGCGCAAGAACGGCTTCCAGCCGCCTCATCGACCCCAAGTGCGCCGCCAAGAATGGCCGGCAATTGGACTGTTCTTCCCCCGTCGGTTTGTTTTGCGGCGGCACACATCGTACCGCATTCGTTATCATGCAATCGCGCAGCGCAAAGCCGTCGTCGGCGCGGCTGCCATAGGTTCCAGTCGAAAGTCCGAATTTGTCGAGTGTCGCGTAGAGCAGATCGCCAGCATAGTCTCCCGTGAAGGGACGACCCGTGCGGTTGGCGCCCTGTAGGCCAGGCGCCAGGCCGACGATCAACAGGCGGGCGTCGGCCTGCCCAAACGAGGGCACCGGCCCGTTGAACCAATCGTTGTGATCTTTGATGTTTGCCTTGCGGAAGGCGACGAGGCGCGCGCAGTGGCTGCAATCGGGCGCAGGCTCAAGCTCAGTGGAAACAGGTGCCCGGGTCACGCGTCGGTCAGGTCGCTTGCCGTTTCGTAGCCGATATCGTGTGGCGCCTCGTCGTCGCCTTGGCCGCGCGGCTGGCGTTCAGAAGGATCGCGGCCGATTTGATCGGCCAAGTCAGCCAAATCGATGAATTGATCGGCTTGGCGGCGGAGTTCGTCCGCCACCATGGGTGGTTGCGACCTCAGTGAGGAAACCACACTGACACGCTTTCCTTTGTGCTGAATTGCCTCGACCAACGAGCGAAAATCGCCATCACCCGAAAACAGCACCAAATGATCAAGGCTGGGCGCCATTTCCATGGCATCGACCGCGAGCTCGATATCCATGTTCCCCTTGATTTTGCGCCGGCCGGCCGCATCGGTGAACTCCTTGGTCGGTTTGGTCACCATCGTATAGCCGTTGTAGTCGAGCCAATCGATCAGGGGGCGGATCGAAGAATACTCCTGATCCTCTATGATCGCGGTGTAATAAAGGGCGCGCACAAGCTGCCCCTTCGATCGAAAAAACGTCAGAAGGCGCTTGTAATCGATGTCGAATGTCAGGGATTTCGCGGTTGCGTGTAGATTTGCCCCATCTATAAAAAGAGCAAATTTTTCAGTAGGATAAAATATCATACTCAGACTCTTTATGAATAAATTGAACCGTCAGGGACGGGCGCGGAAATTGGTTTGGTCCAAATGCGCAATCGATCGGACATATAGGGTGGCGATCCGATCTTGGCAAACCGGACCTTGGGCGAGGCGCCATAATGATCGCACTGGGCGCCAACCTGCACGGCAATTGGGGGGCGCCGGCGCAAACCATACAGCGCGCTTGCGACGAGTTGCGCCTGGCCGGCCTGGATTTGCGTTCTCTTTCAAGTCTGTATTTGAGCGCGGGCGTGGGGCCGGGGCGTCCACAGCCCTTTGTGAACGCGGTCGTTGTGGCCGACAGTCATCTTTCTCCCTGGGCGCTTTTGCGGTTGCTGCATCGAATGGAGCGGCGCGCGGGTCAACGCTCGGCCATGCCTTGGGGTCCCAGGGCGCTGGACCTGGATATCATCGACTACAAGGGGCTTATCCGAAATTGGCGCACTGGGCGGGGATCGACCCCCGTTACGGCCGGTCGCCGTTTGGTGTTGCCCCATGCCCGGGCGCACACGAGACCCTTTGTCATGGTCCCCCTTCTTGAGGCCCATCCCCGCTGGCGCCATCCGGTCCTGAGACGCAGCGGGCATGCGCTTTTGCGTGCCCTGCACCGGCTGCAAGCCGGGCGGATACTTGAGCGTATGCAGAAGCTGCGCTAAGGGTCCTGTTGCGCACCCCTTGCAAGCGTATCGATCAGCGCCTAATAGTAATCCAATCACCAGATTCGTTGAGGATTTTTCATGGCTCGCGTCACCGTCGAAGACTGCATCGACAAAGTCACAAATCGTTTTGAGCTCGTATTGCTGGCGAGCCACCGCGCACGGACAATTTCGGCGGGCTCGCCGATTACCATCGAGCGCGACAACGACAAGAACCCGGTTATCGCGCTGCGTGAAATCGCGGAAAAGACGGTCTCTCCGGAGGACGTAAAAGAAGACCTGATTCACTCGATGCAGAAATATGTCGAAGTGGATGAGCCCGAACCCGATGCCGTATCGGTCGTTGGCCTTGAAGATATGGCGGCGCCTGTGGTCGGCAAGGACGATCAGATCGACGACAACGTCATCGATCGGATGACAGAGGAAGAGCTGTTGCGTGGATTGGAAAATCTTTCTCCCTCTGACTCTTCAAGTGGGCGCTCGCGCTGACAATCAAATTTTTTTGCCCACGGCGAGTCCGTGGGGCGCGGAAAATTTTTGTGCACTCGGCGTATTGAATTGCGTCGAGCGGTGGTGTCATGGCCATTGCGTGAGCGAAACCATGAAAAAAGTGACGGTTCACAATGCGCCAGTATGAGCTGGTCGAGCGCGTTCGCACATATGATCCGAACGCCGACGAATCGCTTTTAAACCGCGCCTATGTCTACGCCATGAAGGCTCATGGCCACCAACGCCGCGCCTCCGGCGATCCCTATATATCCCACCCACTCGAAGTCGCGAGCATCCTGGCCGATTTCAAACTCGACGACGCCACCATCGTTGCGGGTCTGCTGCACGACACCATCGAAGACACAGAGGCCACGCATGACGAAATCAACTCGCTGTTCGGCGAGGAAATCGGCACGCTCGTCGACGGACTGACCAAGATCAAGAAGCTCGACCTCGTGAGCAAGCGGGCCGAACAGGCGGAAAACTTCCGCAAACTGTTGATAGCGATTTCGAGCGATATCCGCGTGCTCCTCGTGAAGCTTGCCGACAGGCTTCACAACATGCGCACCCTCGAACATGTCAGCCCGGCAAAGCGCAAACGCATCGCCGAAGAAACCATGGATATTTATGCTCCTCTGGCTGGACGCATGGGTATGCAAGGGCTTCGCGAAGAGCTCGAGGATCTTTCATTTCACTCCCTCAACCCCGCCGCCCACAAGGCGGTTGTTGAGCGTCTCGAAGCAATGCGTGCCGCCAACAAGGGCGTGATCGGCAAAATCAAACTGGCGCTCAAGACCAAACTCAAGGCGAATGGAATCAAAGCCGAAGTGTTGAGCCGCCTCAAGCGGCCCTACTCCATCTGGCGAAAGATGGAGCGCAAGCAGATTTCTCTGGAACAGCTTTCCGATGTCTATGGATTTCGCGTGATCGTGGACGACGAGGACACCTGCTACCGCGTCCTTGGCGTGGTGCACCGGGCCTGGCACGTCGTTCCCGGACGCTTCAAGGATTACATCTCCAATCCAAAACAAAACGACTACCAATCGATCCATACGACATTTGTCGGACCCCACCATCAACGCGTAGAGCTGCAAATCCGCACCGGCGGCATGCATGACGTCGCCGAGTACGGCGTTGCCGCACACGCCCTTTATAAGGACGGCGTCAAAGCCAAGGCCAAGGGCCGCAACGGCAAGAGTGCCCGCGCCCGAGGCTACGCGCTCTCTGAAGAAAGCAACGCCTATCAGTGGCTGCGTCGGCTGGTGGAAAACCTGCTCGAGGGCGACAATCCCGAGGAATTCCTCGAGCACACCAAGCTCGAATTATTTCACGACCAGGTGTTTTGCTTCACCCCCAAAGGCCGCTTGATGGCGCTGCCGCGCGGCGCCACGCCCATAGACTTCGCCTACGCGGTCCACACCGATATCGGCAATTCGTGCGTCGGGTGCAAAATCAACCGCCACCACATGCCGCTGGTCACCGAGTTACGCAATGGCGATGAAGTCGACATTATCTGTTCCGAGCTCCAGACGCCACCTGCCGCCTGGGAAAGCGTCGCGATAACCGGCAAGGCACGCTCTGCAATCAGGCGTGCGACGCGTGAGGCGGTGCTGCGCCAATACGGTAAGCTCGGGCGCGAGATCCTGATCCGCGCATTCGATCGGGCGGGCAAGAGTTTCGATGAGGCGGTGCTCGAGAAGGCGACACTGCGGCTGCCGCAAAAAACGCCTAACGACGTTCTGGCCGCCATCGGCCGCGGAGAATTACCCAGCGCCGATGTCCTGCTCGCGCTCTATCCCGACACCACCGTTTCCAAACCGCCCAAGCGGCCGCGGATCAAACGAAACGATGAAGGTTGGTTCGGCCTGACCAAGGCGATTGGCCTCAAGTTCCGTTGGCCCGGATCTTCCGCCAAGACAAAAAAGGGAAAAGGAAAGGGTAAGACCAACAGCATTCCCGTACGCGGCATGGGGGGCGATTTGCCGGTGCGTTTCGCGCCAAAGGGCGGCGCCGTGCCGGGTGACCGCATTGTCGGAATCATGACGCAAGGGGAAGGCATCACTATTTATCCCATCCACGCCGAGGCCTTGCAGCAGTTCGACGATCAGCCGGAGCGTTGGATCGACGTAACGTGGGATCTCGGTGAGGACAAGGCCGACAGGTTTCCAGCGCAGATTTCCGTCATGGCGCTGAATGAGCCAGGCAGTCTCGCGCAGATCGCGCAGGTGATTGCTGAAACGGCCGGCAATATCGGCAATATCAACATGGTCAATCAAGCGCCGGATTTCACCGAGATGCTGATCGATCTCGAGGTCCATGACCTCAAGCACTTGAACGAAATCATCGCCGGGTTGCGCGCAAAAAGCGTGGTAAGCACTGTGGCCAGAGTCCACAGCTAAAGGAAAGTTTGCGCCGTGCAAGGCATCAAATCCAGGGGCGGTGGGTTATCATGACCAAAGACGAGGTGCTCGACGAATTTCGGGCTGCTGGTGCGTTGCTCGAGGGGCATTTCGTGCTTTCGTCGGGCCGTCACAGCAGCGCCTTTCTGCAGTGTGCTCGCGTCATGCAGGACGCCAACCGCGCAGAACGCCTGTGCGGCGCCCTGGCGCGCATGATCGAAGCCACGCTGCAGGCCAGCATTGATATGGTTGTGTCACCGGCCATGGGCGGCGTCATCGTGGGCTATGAAATCGGCCGGCAGTTGGGACGCCCGTCTTGTTTTTTTGAGCGCGTAGAGGGCGTCTTCCAATTGCGCCGCGGNTTTGAAATCCCCTCTGGAGCGCGCTGCCTAATGGCAGAGGATGTGGTGACAACCGGCCTTTCGTCCCGCGAATGCATAGANGCCATAAGGAACGAGGGCGGAGATGTGGTCGCAGGCAGTTGCCTGATCGATCGCTCCGGCGGCAAGGCCGATATAGGCGTGCCACTCATCGCGCTTGCGTCGGTCGAGTTTCCGTCCTATCCGCCTGATCGGTTGCCGGCGGAGTTATCGGGGGTGCCGGCGGTCAAGCCGGGCAGTCGCGATCTTGTATCCTGAGGCGGCGTGTTGAACGATCATCCCCGCAGACGAGAAGATCATGGCGCCGGCGGTCTGATGCATTGCGGTCGGAGGGCTGACCTAAGTTTACCAGCAGCGACATCGGCGCTTGCGCGGCGAGTGCTAGCGGAGCGAAGCTGTCAGTAATTTTGTATCGGTTTGCAGCAAGATGACCAACATCAACGATAAGCCGCCGTATTTGCGCTTGGGCGTCAACATCGATCACGTGGCGACCATTCGCAACGCGCGCGGCGGCTCTCACCCTGATCCCGTGCGCGCGGCCCATATGGCGGTCAAGGCGGGCGCAGACGGTATCACCGCGCATCTGCGGGAAGACCGCCGGCATATATCCGACCGCGACATCGAGCGGCTGAAAAACGAAATTCCGAGCCCGCTAAATCTGGAAATGGCCGCGACCGGGGAGATGCTCGACATTGCGCTTCATCACCGGCCTCATGCCTGCTGTCTGGTGCCCGAACGACGTCAGGAACTAACGACCGAGGGTGGTCTCGATGTCGCTGGCGCTTCCCGCGAGCTTGCCTCATTCGTCGATCAATTGCGTCGCCATGACATTCGCGTATCGCTTTTCATCGATCCCGAACCCGCCCAGATCGGCGCGGCGCAGTCAATCGGCGCAGACATTGTCGAACTGCACACGGGCGCCTATTGCGAGGCAGCGCTTGAGGGCGACAAACAGAAGACGGCGGCGGAACTGGATCGTATTGCCGAGGCGGCCCAACATGCCGCAGGTATAGGCCTAGAAGTTCATGCCGGACACGGACTGGCCTTCGATACGGTCGCTCCGGTTGCTGCTCTACCTCAAATAGTCGAACTCAATATCGGTCATTTTCTGGTTGGCGAAGCCATTTTTGGCGGTCTTGATTCGAGCATTCGCCGCATGCGCGCCCTAATGGACAAGGCGCGTGCGGCGGCATCGGGCAGCCAAAGCGCTTAGGGACGCAACATGATCATCGGCCTTGGCAACGACATCATCGATATCCGCCGCATCGAGCAGACCATCGAGCGATATGGCGAACGCTTCTTGCTGCGCATCTACACCGTGACCGAGCGCGAACGATCCGATCGGCGTCGCGCCAGGGCAGCCTCCTACGCAAAACGCTTTGCTGCAAAGGAAGCCTGCGCAAAAGCACTTGGCACTGGAATTCGACAAGGTGTTTTCTGGCGCGATATGGGGGTCGTTAATCTGCCTTCGGGCCGTCCAACCATGTCACTGACNGGTGGTGCGGCGCAGCAATTGCGCGAGATAACGCCTGATGGTCACGANGCGCGTATCGATCTCACNATAACCGATGACTTCCCCTTGGCTCAGGCCATAGTCATCATCTCGGCGCTGCCCGGCGCGGGGACCNGTTAGGCCAGCTGAGCGATCATCATTTGCTTCGTGCCTACCAAGGCGATATAGGGGCGCGATATGCCCGGCGCTAGCAGCCAGGCAGAGGAGCGAGCAACATGAGCGTGAACACCGGCGCCGATAAATCCCATCGCAGCGGAACGGCCGAAACCGTGCGAATAGTCGTGCACGCGTTGATCTTGGCGATGATCGTCCGGGTGTTCTTCTTTCAGCCCTTCAACATTCCATCGGGCTCGATGATCCCAACACTGCTCATCGGCGACTATCTGTTTGTCTCCAAATTCAGCTACGGATATTCAAATCACTCCTTCCCGTTTTCGCCAGATTTGTTCTCAGGCCGTATTTGGAGCAGCGATCCAAAGCGCGGCGACGTCGCGGTTTTCAAGCTTCCGCGCGACAATTCGACCGACTACATCAAGCGCGTGATTGGGCTGCCTGGCGATCGAATCCAAATGAAAAAGGGTGTGTTGCAGATAAATGGCAAACCCGTGAAGCGGCGTCGCATCGAGGATTTCGTGACCCGCGATTCCTCCGGCAACGCCCGGCGTGTCAGCCAATACGAGGAGATCCTTCCAAACGGCATTACCTACAACACGCTTGATCTGGTGGAGAACGGTTTTAACGACAACACAAAGGTTTATCAGGTGCCTGTGGGGCACTTTTTTATGATGGG
>JGI24023J19991_10000044_pt1 | contig 70074 bp, 64 predicted proteins | sample Cruoilmetagenom1_FD_19991 | JGI IMG/M metagenome (IMG submission 19991)
TGATGGAATCGATGCCCAGGTCCGCCTCGATGTCCATCTCCAGTCCCAGCATCTCCTCCGGATAACCGGTGAGCTCGGAAACGATGGCGATCAGGGTGTTTGATATGGTTTCGGCAACCATGGCCGGTCTGTTTTTTTCAGGAACGGGTTCGATGGGGTGCAATACCGCCGACGCAACGGGCCGCTCAATGGGTCGGGCAGTAGCAACCGGTGTGGTGGTCACGGCCACAGCCGTTGAAGGGATCTCCATTGACCGCGGCTGTGTTGCAACCGGATCCGCAACCGGCGCCTGGATCTCCGTGGCAGACGGCAGGGAGATACCCAGGGCGGATCCCACGAACAGCCGGGTGCTTTTCATCATTTCCTGAAGGGTGCGGCCGGCCTGGGCTTGCGTTTCCAGGAATGTCTGATGCGCCCGGGCCGTTTGCTGTTGAAGGGATTGGATCGATTCCAGTCCCTTTTGGACGATGGCCAGCGTCTCATTCATGTTGGCACCGGCAGTCGGATTCATTTTCTCCGGCCGAGCAACCGGATTTTCCGATGGCGCTGTCGGTAAGGTTTTATTCATTGGTTTACGGGTATCCATGGGCGTGGGCGAATGATCCATTTTCTTCGTCGAGAAGACGGAAGGTGTGCGATCCGCCTTCGGTGCCGGATCGATTTTTCTGGGCGTCCGGTAGTTGGCCCCGGACAGCGGGATGATCATTTTCTGCTCGCGCGGCGCCGGCGGTTCGGTTTCCCACCGGTTGAGGTCAAGATCAGCGCCAAGGGCGGCCAGATGACCGATGGTGTGGGCAAGATCCATGATGCCCGAGGCTTTCCCGGAGGAGCGGTCAAGAGAGATGATGGTGACATCCCTGCCTTTGAGGGTGGACCGAACAAGTCCGCTAAGCACCGATTTGGGGCCAACCTCGACGAAGGTGCGCACACCGTTGTCGTAAAGGCCTTCGACCGTATCTTGAAAGCGTACCGGTGAGGTCAGCTGCCGGCCGAGTAAATCGGCGGCTTGTGACATATCGGTCGGATAGGGTGCAGCGGTCACATTGGCGTATACCGGAATCTGTGTGGGGGTGAAGGTCGCCTTTTTGACAGCCCGGCAAAAGGGCGCTCCGGCCCCTTGCACCAGCGGGCTGTGAAAGGCGGCGGCGACCGGCAGGGCAATCGCCCGATATCCTTTTTGCGCACATGCCGCCTTTGCCGATTCGATGGCCTGGGTCGTTCCGGACAATACCCCCTGGTTGGGGCTGTTGATGTTGGCCAGCACCACATCGGGAAGCTGTTCGACCAGCGTCTGCAAGGCGTTTATGGGTGCTTTTACCGCCAGCATGGTCCCCGTATCACCGATTTTGCCGGCCTCGGCCATCAGGCGACCGCGGGTGACACTCAAATTCAAAAGGGTTTCACGGTCAATCCAACCGGCGGCATAGAGTGCCGGCAACTCCCCGTAACTGTGTCCACAGGTGGCATCCGGCCGTAGGTTGAAGTCGTCCAGAACCGAAAGCATGGCCAGACTGATCGCACCGATGGCGGGTTGGGCCACATCGGTTCGGCGAAGGGCATCCGCCTGCTGCTGTTGCTGGTGGTCGGAAAGGGCGGGGCGCGGATAAAGGATTTCACCCAGTGAGATCGTGTGGTCAATTCGGCCGTCGGCGGCTTCAATGGCAGCCATGGCGCCGGGAAAGCAGCAGGTTAAGTCCCTTCCCATATTGGGATACTGGCTTCCCTGGCCGGGAAACATGAAGGCGATTTTTCCTTTGGATTGTGTTGCCGTAGCGTAATAGATGCCTTGGGCGGTCAGGACGGTCGACTGGCCACCGGCGACAAGATCAATGGCCGATCGAAATCGTCCGTGCCGTTCCTTGGCGTCGAGGGCGGTGTCTATCACCATGACCAGTCGGTGGGAATGGCCGGCCGAAAAATTGGCTCGCAGCACCCCGGCCATGCGGGACAGCAGCGATTGGTCATCGCTATCGGTGAGGCCCAAATCGATCTGTTGCAGGCGGTCGGTAACCGTCGCGGCATCCGGCCCCGAGAAGGCCAGAATCTCCACCGACCCATCCCAGGCGATCTCCATTTTTTCACGCTGGTACTCTTCGAGCACCACATGAAAATTACTGCCGCCGAATCCGAAGGAACTGACACCGCCGCGTCTCGGATGGTCGGGCTTCGAAAACCAGGGCCGCAGGGAGGTGTTCAGATAAAAAGGGCTGGATTGAATTTCCAGCTTCGGATCCGGGTGGTCCGCCTTGAGCGTCGGTGGAAGAATTTTGTTATAGAGGGATAGCGCCGACTTGATCAATCCGGCGGCACCGGCCGCCGCTTTGGTATGACCGATCATGGACTTAACTGAGCCTAGGGCGCAACGGTTGCCGTTGGGATTGACCGTGCCAAAAACAGTTTTCAGGGCGGTGAATTCCATCTCGTCCCCCACCCGGGTGCCGGTGCCGTGGGCCTCCACCAGTTCCACCGTTTCAGGCGAGATGCCGGCATTTTGGTAGGCCTCGAACATGGCACGGGCCTGGCCTTCCGGCCGCGGTGCATAGATACTCTGCGATTTGCCGTCGCTGGAAGAACCGACACCGCGGATAACGGCATAGATTCGGTCGCCGTCCTGTTCGGCATCTGCGAGCCGTTTTAACACCAGGATGCCGATTCCCTCGCCCAGAACCGTGCCGTCGGCTTCGGCGGAAAAGGGTCGGGCGTCACCGCGATGGGACAACACGCCGGTTTTTGAGAAGCACATGTGCATGAAAATGTCATTGATGGTGTCCACCCCACCGGTGATCACCATCTTGCTTTTTTCGGCGTACAATTCCATGAGCCCCAGATGAAGGGCACTCAGGCTGCTGGCGCAGGCCGCATCCACCACACAGTTGGTACCGCCCAGGTTCAGGCGGTTGCAGATGCGGCCGGCCACCACGTTGCCCAGCAGGCCGGGAAATGAATTTTCCTGCCATGGGACATAACTGCTTGAAATATCATCGATAATGGAGATTTTTTGCTGTTCGGAAAGGCCCTTGTTTTCCAGCGCTTTACGCCAGAAGGGGTGTCCCATCCTCGATCCCAGGGAGATAACCAGCTCCTGGGTGCCGGTAACACCGAGAATTACCGACGTATGTTCTCGGTCAAATTCCCGTTCTCCGCCGTATCCGGCATCCGCCAGGGCCATTTTGGCGGCCACCAGGCTCAACAACTGGGAGGTATCGGTGGCCTCCAAGGCTGCCGGTGGAATGCCGAATTCGGTGGGATCGAAGGACACCGTCGGAAGAAAACCGCCACGGTTGCAATAGATGTGGTCCGGGCGTTTGGGATCACTATCATAGCAGTCGTTCAGCTGACGGTGGGTTTCCGGTGGCTCGGTAATACGGTCGATGCCGTTGAACAGGGTCCGCCAATACGCCTTCACGTTTTTAGATCCGGCAAACATGCCGCCCATGCCGATGATGGCTACCGGTTGCCGAACAGATTGTGTCTTGGGTGTCATTTTTTTGTTCCGCTATGGGTTGGCATTGTGGTTAGACGATTGCCGGTTTCGCAGAAAGCCCGATATCTGAGCTGGGCTTCACTGCTCCGAATATAAAAATCAAGTTTTTTAATATAACTCATTGATTCACAAAACACAAGGGATTGACACAATCATTTTCAGTTGTTAAGTAGGTATAACAACCTCTCAGGACAACCATCTATGATTCATTACTATACCAATCGGGAAGTTTCGAAAAAAATCGAGGTTAACCTGGCGCGCTGGAAACGCTGGTCTCGCTCATTTTTACCACCTGATCCGCTGGGTGGGATGCAATCGGGCTACGCCAGGCAGTATACCTTCAGGGATTTGTTCAAGGTTTTTCTAGGCGGACACCTGCTGTCTCACTTGAAACTGTCCGTGCCGGCTTGCCGGCAGGTGCTGGCCGATTTGTCTCCATGGCTGAAAGCAAATGGATTTTTCGATTTGCATGGATCCAACAAGGCATCGACCCGAAAAAGGGCCCAAGACGGTCCTTATCGCATCTATTTCTGTCCGTTACCTCCGACTGGTGCTAAAGGTAGACCGGGATTTACCTATCTCATCCGCAGATCCGTCAGCTTTGTAATCGACGTTTCGACAAAAGGACATCAGGTCACGGAAACGATGGAAGAGACCCTACTCCGATCCGGTGCGCCGGATGGGTTTGTCTTTCTTCGGGATCCGAATGTGCAAATGATCAACGTCAGCGCACTGGTGGACGTGCTGGTCGAAAAGCTTCACCATCAACCCCGATGACCTCCGCCGGCGATTTCGTCAAGGATTGTATCCGCCCATGGGAGATGGGGGCGATGGCGTCCCGAAAACCAAACGGGTCGATTCCCTGGTTTTTTAACCCGTTCAGTCGTCCGATCACGGCAGCCCCATATAACAGGTTCATGGCGACAGTCACCGTCTTTCGGTTCTCCGGAGATCGCAGAAAGGAACCCTTGACCCATTCGTTGAATGCGCCCATGGCCGGACCGCACCAAATCTGGTAATCGATGACCCGATCCGGAACGCCGCTTTTGGCCCACAGCGATGCCCGCCCCAGATAGGAGCGGAACACCAGGGCCATTTTGTGTTTTGGGTTTTTTTCCGCCCGATCGACCTGAGTCGGGTCCCGGCGCATGAAAAAGGCCCGGGTGTTTGCCCACTCCTGTTCGAAAGAACATTTCAACAAGGATCCCTCCACCAGTTTTCGCTGGTTCTCCGGTACATCTTCGAACCGGTCGTAGGTCCGATAGATGTCGTAAAGCCTGGATCCGCGCATGGAAAACATGGTTCCCCGTTTGAGTACCTGAACCTTGACGCCCATCTCAAACATGTCCGCGGCCGGCGCCATGATGATATCCGCCTGGCGGGTTTCAGTCAGCATCTTTTTAACCAATCGGGAGGTGTCGGCCTCCACGCAGGATTGATTGACCGAACCGGTAAGGATGTAGGCCGCCCCCATAGCAAAGGCGGCGGCGGCCGATTCGGGCGTGGCGATACCACCGGCAAGCCCGACTCGCAAAGGGATGCCGTAGTCGTGCCGCATGGCCATCTCGTCCCGCAGGGCCTTCATGGTGGGAAACAGGCACAAGGCCGGTCGGTTGTCGGTGTGGCCGCCCGAGTCGGCCTCGGCAGTCAGGTCCTGGGTCATGGGTACCCGACGGGCCAGGTCTGCCTGTTCGGCGGTGATTTCCCCCCGTTCCAGAAGCCGTTGAATGTGTTTTTCAGCAGGCGGGGAAAAGAATTTGCGGGCGACCTCTTCGCGGGACACCTTGGCGATGATCCGGTTGGGGCAGACGATCTTCCCCTGGTCGTTTCGATGAATGCCGTGGATCCGGTATTGAACCAGGGGCGTCGTAAGATCCAGGTACGCGGATGCCGAAACCAGACGGACATCCTTTGCCAGGTAAAGCGCCACCGTCTTTTGCTCCAGATCCGTATCGTTGGGGCTGTGAATCAGGTTGAAACCGTAGGGTATGTTAGCCATGTCTTTTGTAAGCGTATCGATGGCCGATTCAATCTGTTCGATAGACAACCCACCGGCACCGAAAAAACCGATCATGCCGGCCTTGCCGATAGCCTCTACCATGGCTGTGGAGGTAATGCCGTTGGCCATGGCCCCGCAGATGTAGGCAAACCTCAAGCCGTGATCCGATTTAAAACCCGGATCACCGAGGGATTCCAAGGAGATGGGAGGGGACCATCCCATCAGACGGAAGCTGCCGGCCGCTGCCCGCCGTGGCGCTCCGAGGGTGGCGATTCCATCCTGCGCCACACCGATTTGGCCGTTTACGTCCAACACGTAGACTGGCCGTGAAAGATTGCGCAAGGCTTCGGAAAGCGCCTTGTCACCGGTTCTCGGCAAATGGGGGTCCGGGGTCCAGCTACCGTGGGTTGTCATTGTCGTATCCGTTTTGGGCACGTGGCACCCCTTCTTGGTGAATAGTTATAATAACTTGTAATTGTTGTTGAATACGTTTTGCAAACCAGATTCAACTATCCAACCTGTCGGCATCTGTCAACCCAATCGGAAGGAGATCCGTTCTTAAGCGGTAATTATCGGCGATGGTCATCTTCAGGAAGGGGTTGTCTCATTTTGGATCTGTTATTCCCATCTCCTCCAGCTGATCCATCACACCGGCAACGGCATGGCGCACGGCACGGTCATCGGGCAGCGTGCGGGCAATAGCGGCCAGGTGGCCTCTTTTTTTGGCTTGAATAATTGTCTCGGGGAAATAAAGATCGAATACCCAGCTGAGCTGGAGTAATTTGAAATCATTCAGACTTTTCATGTCCTGAAATCTCGCTATCCGTTTATCCGTGATGGCGTTGAGGATGTTGTCATTCCATGTCGGCAAGTCGGGCAGGTGTTGGACGATGGCCGGTTCGAGTCGTTGATGGTGCCGATAACAATCGGCAAATACCTTCCAGATGTCCAGTTTGTCGGCATCCCGGATCAAGCGCATGAAAACCATGGATCCCGGCGGTTTGTTCTCGGGCAGGGCCGGGGCGTTGTGAAAGCGGATAGCATCGGCAATCATGTCTTTTTCATCGCCGGGAAGAGTGTCCAAAACGGCGGCTTCGTTTAACACATTGATACCCAATGACGCATGGTTGACCGATTCCCGGTCGTTGAACGTTCGGTAGCGGTGGTACTGCACAAAGCGTCCTACGTCATGAAACAGACCAACGGCCTCGGCAATGCGCATTCGTCCGCCGGTCAAATCGATGGATCGTCCCAAATGGCAGATGTTGTCGCAGACCCTCGCCGTATGCTCAATTTTTAACACCAGCGGGCTATCGCTTAGTGTTTCGCCCGTCAGAAAGGACCGGGTGTAAGTGTCGAACCACGTCTTTAACCGAATCAGGTGGTCTTTTTGCATGATCGAATGGCCTAACCTCTGGGATGGTACTTTTTATGGGCTTCCATCAATTGCCGTTGGGCCACATGGGTGTAGATCTGGGTTGTGGAAATATCCGCGTGACCCAGCATCATCTGGACGGTACGAAGGTCGGCGCCACCTTCGAGTAAATGGGTGGCAAAAGAGTGTCTTAGACTATGGGGGGTAATCTTTTTATTTAACTTTGTAAGCCGGCCATAACGGCCGATCAGGTGCCAGAAGCTTTGCCGGGTCATGGCGCTTCCCCGGCGGGTGACAAACAGATAAACGCTGGGACGGTTTTTGAGCAGCAGCGGTCGCGAACGGTCCAAATAATCTCGTACGGCGTCTAGGGCCATGCGGCCGACGGGAACCACCCGCTCTTTGGCGCCTTTTCCGAAAACCCGGACAAATCCGGCTTCCTGATTGATACCGTTCATTTCCAAGAGGATCAGTTCCGATACCCGCAAGCCAGCCCCGTAAAGCAGTTCCAGCATGGCGGCATCCCTCAGCCCTTCGGGTTTGTTGTGGTCCGGAACATTGATCAGGGTTTCCACCTCGGCCACGCTCAACACGTCGGGCAGATGCAATCCGGTTTTGGGCAGATCGATTGGTTGCGCCGGATTCTTTTCGATGATCTTTTCATGGGTTAAAAACTTGAAAAAACCCCGCAGGCTGACCAGGTGGCGGGCCCGGGACCGGGCGCTCAATCCCTGGGCCCTGAGTTGGATCAGGTAGGTCAGAATCAATCCCGTGTCGATCCCGGGGACAACCGTAGCTTTTTGCTTTTCCAGGAAGCGGCCGAATTTCATCAGGTCCGCGCTGTAGGCCGCAATGGTCTTTTCGCTCAGGCCTTTTTCGATCACCAGAAATGTCTGGTACTGATCCAGGTGCTGGTGGTAACCCCGGGCACGGTCCATCCCCTATACCCTGACCATGGGATCGAAAGGTGCGGGATCGTTGAGCACCTGGGCACCCGTTTGCCGAACCACGACCTGGTTTTCCATGCGGATCCCCCCCCAGCCGGGAAGATAGATACCCGGTTCCACGGTGACGATCATGCCCGCTTCCAGACGGTCGTCTTTGATCGGACTCAAACGGGGGTTCTCATGAACCGCCAAGCCGGTGCCGTGGCCCAGACCATGGCCGAATTTACCTGCAAAACCGTTCCGGTGAATGTGGTCCCTGGCAACCTTGTCCACCCGGGTACCGCCGGCGCCGGCCTTAACGGCGGCAATGGCCATGTCCCGGGCCGTGACCACCGTGTCGTACACCTTCTTGAAGCGGTCATCCGGTTGGCCCATCACCACCGTTCTGGTGGTATCCGAGCAGTATCCGTCCACTCGAGCACCCCAGTCGATCAGGATGGGTTCGCCGTGAGCCAGTTTGCGGTCCGTGGGCACGGCGTGGGGAAGGGCGCTGTTTGCACCCGAGGCCACGATAACGGGAAACGACAGCTCCTGGGCGCCGGCTTCGCGCATGGCCTTTTCCAAGGCCCAGGCGACCTGTTTTTCCGTCATGCCCGGCCGGATGGCATCAATGGTCTCCGAAAAAGCCTTTTCGGCTAACCGCAGGGCCGTGATGGTCCGCCTGATTTCGTCTTCAGATTTTATTTGTCGAAGTGTTTCGACCATGTTCTCCGTGGGCACCAAGGCAACCTTCGGGTTCAGTTTGCCCAACGCGCCGGTGTAGGACGCGTGATTATTTTGGGAAAGGCGTACACTCTCGAAACCGAGTCGGCGAATTCCCATTGTTCCGGCAATCTCCGGCAATTCTTTTTCCAGCCCCTTTTTGTAGCAGACGACGTCGAAGCCGGTGGCTTCGGCCCGGGCCTGAAGTTCATAGCGGCTGTCGGTGGCTATTACCAGCTGGCGATCGGAGATGATCAGCACACCGGCGGATTCGTCAAATTGGGTGTCTTCACCGGTAAACCCGCTGAGATAGAAACGGTTCTCCTGGACGGACACCATCAGGGCATCCAGTTCCTTTTCGTTCAGCGCCTGCCTGATACTCATAATGCGTTCCTGAATGATCGAATTCAACGATGCTCCCTTTCGTTGCACGGGGGTGGCCATGCGCAATGGATTGACAGAATAGCGTTCTTCTTATTATGATCGGGTTTTCTTTTCAAGCCACACCATCGTCAGGCAACCGTTTTTTTGTCATCGATCCGGGTGGTCCGCTGCCCGATATGCCTCTGGAGGTCAGAATGAAAATCGATACCCATCGCCATATCGATCAGGCATTGTGCGGTAGACCATTATCCGTGGAAGAAGGAAAGAGCCACGTCGAACTCGTGACGACCCCGCAGATGGCTGCTGACGAACAAGGCCTGGTCCACGGTGGATTTGTTTTCGGTGCCGCGGATTACGCGGCCATGATTGCGGTAAATCATCCCCATGTGGTCCTCGGGGCATCGGATGTGAAATTCCTCAAACCGGTCCGGGTGGGTGAAACGGTGATGGCCCAAGCTCAGGTCCGGGAGGTCAGGGGAAAAAAATATTGGGTCTCCGTGAGCGTGACCAAAGATGGCTTAGAGGTCTTTCAAGGTATGTTTACCTGTTTTGTTTTGGATAAGCATGTGCTGGAATGACCACCACATGTTAACAAGAACGTCGATCCGCAAAATTGAGTTTTGCACTGTGTCTAACCGTGTCTAACCGTGTCTAACCGTGTCTAACGGTCGCGCGAAGGGGTAAAAATGGCAAAAAAAATTGGGGTGCTATTGTCCGGATGCGGTGTTTTTGATGGTGCGGAAATCCACGAAGCCGTGTTGACCCTTCTGTTTTTGGATCGTGCGGGGGCAACGGTCGTGTGCTTGGCGCCCGATGTGGATCAACTGCATGTGATCAACCACTTGACCCAACAGCCCGCCGATGAACGGCGCAATGTTTTGGTGGAGTCGGCTCGCATCGCCAGAGGAGCGGTTCAGGATGCAAGTACGGTCAGTGCCGACGATATCGACGCCCTGATCATTCCCGGTGGGTTCGGTGCCGCCAAAAACCTCAGTGATTTTGCGGTTAAGGGCCCCGAGGCCCAGGTCCATCCCCAGGTTCAGCGGTTGCTTGAGGAGATGGCCGATCGTTCAAAACCCATCGGTGCCCTTTGCATTGCCCCGACCACGCTTGTCCGTGCCCTGTCCAAGCGGTCTCCCCGGGTAACCATCGGCAACGACGTCGGAACCGCCGCGGCCATCGACACCATGGGGGGGGTGCATACCGTCTGCTCGGTGGCCGATATTTGCGTGGATGAAAAGAATCGGATCGTCACAACACCGGCATACATGCTTGGGCCCGGCATCAAAGATGTGGCCACCGGTATCGAAAAACTGGTCGATAAAGTGCTCTCGCTTTCATGAAAACAATCGTTGGCCGCAGGAACCGGATTATCGAGATCAGCCTGTTCACGGGACAGGTGTGCGAAAAAAGGAGGTGGGTGCAATGCGAATCGGGGTGATCGTTTTTTTGGCAGCCGTTGTGTTGACCGGCTGTAGTCATTTGAACATCAACAAAAACATGCGTGCGTTGAAGCGGGTTCAGCCGGGTGACACACAAGCGGTGGTTTTCAAGGCCTTGGGCCCGCCGGATCTTCGCCACGACATCTCCGACCGGCGCTTTGTGGCTTTTTACCAGACGACGCCCGATGATTCGTCCGATGCCCCCATGACGACGACGTTGTGTACACCGGTTGCATTTGATAACGGGAACGTGGTTGCCGTCGGTGAAGACCCGACCGAACGCTGGACCCAGGAGGAAAAAGAACGCAAACGCCGACTGAAAATCGCCGAATCCAAGCGGGTTCGGATCGAAGAAGAAAAAGCCGCCGGACATCAGGAATCGGCAGCACGTCAGGCAGAAATTGATGACCTGGAAAAAGCGGTTAAGCCCATTCCCGCCTCCAATGCTGCCCTGAACCTAAAGCTGTACCGTCAACTGCTGGATTTGGATCCCGGCAACGCCCGGTATCGAAAAAAGGTGACTTTATACGAAGCACGTTCGGCCCGGCAAAAAAAGGCGCGTCGGGAACACGCCGCGCGTCGGGCGAAAGAAAGGCAGCGGCAGACATGGAAGATGGCTCGGGAAACGCGCAACAAAAACATGCGGCAATACACCGGAAACGGCACCGCCGAGATGGCGGTGCACGACATGGGGAAGGGTTCCCTTTACGTCTGGGTGAAAAACGTCAGCAAGCAGATTATTACCACCCATCCCGATAATTTTATCCTGGTGGACAGTGATGGCGATGAGACAAGGTGTCGGATCAGCGACAGTCTGGACAGCGTCCTGGAACCGGGTAGCCTTTCCCACGGCAAGATCGAATACAGCCCGGAGATCCTACCCAAGGAACTGATTTTCCAGAACCGGGAGTCGGGCCGCGTTAGCAAATCATTTCGGTAACCGTGTTTTGCTGCATCAAACCAGGTCGTAACAATTTCATCACCATTAATACAAAAGGACGCTTTTTTGAGGGCCCCACCGTGACCCCCCTTGCCAAGGATAGGCCCGGTGACTTATAAATACCGACAAATTATTTCCGACGGCCTTGTCTTGGCAATTGCCTTGCCCATGGACGGTGACAGCTCTGGACAGAAATCTGTTTCAAAGAAAAGGAAAAACATGCCACGCACCGACCTGGAAACCCTGGAACCCATCTGCCAACGTGTTACCCTCAATATTCCTGAAAACTGCCCGTGGCAGTGGGACAAGGAGTTCAACCTGGCACTGACGGTGATCGATCGACAGGATGAAATCATGGTCGAACTTCCGTTGACCCTTGAATTTTCCAACAAATGGGACTTTGACACCATCGGCGATGCCGATGCGGCGATCGGTGATTTTTTCCAGGCCGGTTTCGGTGTCGTTCCGGGTCAAAAGATCTTTACCATGGATCCCGTCAATGGTGTGGTGCTTTATGCCACGTGGTGGCCATGGGGTGATGATGAGCGNATCTCGCTTCGCTTGGGGCTGGTTTCCGTATTTGGCGATAAGCTCAGTAATGCCGATGTGAAGCAACTCATCTGCCGCTGGCTCAACCTGGAATAAACGGTTCAGTCCAACGGTTTGGTTCACGACGGCAATTCCAGACCCGATGGATCGAAACCGCTTGGAAAAACAGTCCGGGTGATTGTCGGAATTACCAAACTGATGGTACAGATAGATGTTCGATGCAAACAAGCATATGACTATATCGATGGGGCCCATCCTCGTCGGACTTATGCTGGCATTCTTTATTTCAGCGCCGTCTGCCGGCATGACCACGGCCAAGGAATCGGCAGACGACATGCTTTCGTCCCTAACCCTGGAAACCTCGGTTGCGTTATGTGGTGAAACGGTGCCTGTGGATAACCCGCAGGTGGTGGAGCGATTTGAAAAGGAGATGCTGCTATCCCTGGGAGATCATTCCCAAGTGATTCTCTGGCTCAAGCGAACCACCCGCTATTTCCCCTACATCGAACAGGAGCTGGCCGAAAACAGCCTTCCCGATGACATCAAGTACCTGGCCATCGCCGAAAGTGCCCTGAGAATGCATGCCGGTTCCCGCAAAGGAGCCATGGGCGTTTGGCAGCTGATNCCGCAGACCGCCAGGAAATATGGCCTGGTGGTCGACCGTNATTTCGACGAGCGCCGCAATCTGTATTTGAGTACCCCGGCGGCACTGGCCTATCTCANAGATCTTTATGACCGTTTCGGTTCCTGGAGCCTTTCNCTGGCTGCCTACAACATGGGGGAAGATGGCTTGGAAGNAGAGATCCTGGAGCAGGGGATCACCGATTATTACCGACTNTACCTTCCCTTGGAAACCCAGCGCTTCATCTTTCGGATCCTGGCCATCAAACGAATTATCGAAGCGCCTAAAAAACATGGATTTTTCTTTTCTCCCAGTGATTATTACGCATTGGAAACTTTTTCTTCCGTTCAAATCAATGGCTTTACGGAAATACCCCTGCGCCTCATCGCCGACGCCGCCGGAACCGATTTCAAAACCATCAAGGATTTCAATCCGGAGCTGCGGGGACATTATCTTGCTGCCGGTACCCGCATGGTCAATATCCCCGTAGATGCAAAAGGTGGATTTCAGGCCCGTCTGGCAACCGGCATCGAGGCGGATAACAAACAACGCAACCAGCGGGTATATGTGGTTAAAANGGGGGACAACCTTTCGGGGATCGCCAAAAAATTCGACGTTCCTTTAGCCGCGCTGCTCATCTGGAACCGTATCGGNGTTAATAAAGTGCTTCATCCCGGTCAACGGCTGGTCATTTTTCCCGGGGCAGGGGAACGTAAGACCGGTCNCAAAGGCATCGACGGCGGTTTTGGCGGATGATTGAAAAGATCATNTCCAGTGGGCAGACCGGTGCGGCCACAGTGGCCCTTGACGTCGCCGTCAAGCTGGGGTTGGACTATGGCGGATGGTGCCGTGAAGGTGAGCCGATTCAGGACAAGTATCGGCTCAAGCGGTTGCCCGTCACCGCCCATAACGCAGTCACCGAAAAAACAATCGCCGCCGCTCAGGGGTCCCTTGTTTTCACTGAAGGCGGTAATGGCTCCCTTCGACTCGAAAGGATTAAAAAAACCGTTTTGCGCTTGAATAAACCACTTCTGGTTTTAAATCTTGCCCGGGAAAGCGGGTTTTCCGCATCCCGACAGATCGCCGTGTGGATTGCGGAACACCAAATTGCGGTATTGCACGTGGATGGGGAGGATGATGGCCGGAAATCTTTTTCGGCGGCGGGCCGTGTGGCCAACATTCTTGAAGCGACATTTTTCCTGACGATGATGGATACTGACATCACCTCGCCACTGCCGGCGGCCGTCAAACAAGAACCCATGTCTGAACCGGCGGCCGTCGCAGAGACCGTGGCGGCGGCCTTGGACCATCTGGAAGGGGTGTTGTCGTTGAAAGACAGGGCCACCATCGCCAACATGGCCGCAGACGAACTCGTTTCCCTGCAGGTCACCTTAGGAGAATACATCAACACCCATTTTGATCTGTTCCGCGCCAACAGCGGGCTGCTGAACGACTGTCGGCACCGGTTCGGGCAGTGGGATATGGCGCCTGAAAACGCAGCTGCTGTGGTCATCCGTGCGCTCTGGGAAAGGTTGCGCGCCACCTGCCGTATCCGGATCGTCAAGTGAACCCGAAAATACCCCAGGAATCCGCTATGAGAAGAATGCCCCGATCACCCGAATCATTTATCCATCTCGTACTGGACCGACTTCATCACCGGTCTCGGGATACCTTTGCCTTCAATGCGAATGGTGATTTACGGCAAATCTCCGCCGTGCTTTTCCTTTTGGGAAATGATTCAAAGGGGAAACCATTTCTGATATTGAACAAGCGTTCCCGACATGTTCGCCAGGTCGGAGACCTGTGCTTTCCTGGCGGTGGCATTTCGCCGTTCATGGATTTTGGGCTGGCCAGATGGCTCAATCTGCCGGGAACGCCATTGACCCGTTGGTCTCACAGGAAGTGGTGGCGGCGCTATCGCAAAACCGATCTTCCAAAACTGGCCCTCCTCCTGGCTGCTGCCCTCCGGGAAGGACTGGAAGAGATGCGGCTCAATCCATTCGGGGTGAAATTTTTGGGCCCCATGCCCGCCCAAGAGCTGGTCATGTTCAAGCGGGTCATCTACCCATTGGTCGGCTGGGTGACGTGGCAGCAACGCTTTTATCCCAACTGGGAAGTCGATCAAATCATCCGCATCCCCGTGGCGGCCTTCTTTGACGCCGACAACTATGCCCGATACAGCATCTCCTTTACGGCCGATACCCCTGGTTCGCCGGACCGGCCCTATCGGGAGATGCCCTGTTTTGTCCATCATCAAAATGGCCGTGATGAATTGTTGTGGGGGGCAACCTACCGAATCACCGAACGGTTTTTGAAAATCATATTCGGCTATGTTCCGCCCTCGACGACATCATTACCCGTCATCCACCGTCGATTGGACCGGAAATACCTCGAGGGTACGCCATCGTAAAAAAAGGCTGCTCGCACCATCAAGCGAGGCGCTTTTTTTGCGGCACGTACTTGAGGAAATTTTTCCCCCGGACCGTGCCGACCGGATTTTTCGATGCCCTTTTGGGGCTATGCGGAATCTGATTTAACGCGGCGGCGCAATACCTCATCCAGCACGGCAGCCAACTTGTCGATCTGGTAGGGCTTTTGAATGAACCCGTCTCCTGCCGTTTGCTTGGCATCCTCGCCCAGGCCGTTGAGGCTGTACCCGCTGGATAGAATCACTCTAATGTCGGGTCGGATCCTTTTTAATTGTTCCAAAACCTGACGGCCGCCCATATCGGGCATGATCATATCCAACAGCACCCCGTCAATGCGGTCCTTTTGCCTTTCGAACAGGGCCACGGCCTGTTGCCCGCTGTTGGCGGGGATAATATGGTATCCCAGGGCCCGGAGAATGTCTGTCAGGGCCTTCAGGACATACGGCTCGTCATCTACCAGCAGCAGGGTGCCCGAACCGTTTTGCGGTAGGACGGGCATCGGGGACGGTACGCGTTCAGGAATTCGGGTGTCGGCCGGCAGATAGATCGTAAAGGTCGTACCTTGACCCACCTGGCTTTCCACATCGATGATGCCGCCGTGGTTTTTGATGATACCGAATGCCGAGGCCAGTCCCAGGCCGGTTCCCCGCCCTATTTTCTTAGTGGTGAAAAAGGGCTCGAAAACCCGTTTCATGATCTTCGGGTCAATACCCTTGCCCCGGTCTTGGACACTGACGGACACATATGGTCCCGGCGTAACACAAAAGGACGTGGCGTAGCCCGCATCCAAAACAACGTTTGCCGTTGACAGAATCAGGGTCATCTCTTCGGTCATGGCCTGCCATGCGTTTACGTACAGGTTCAAAAGCACCTGGTCGATCTGACCCTGATCGGCCTCAACCGGCCAGATCTCTTCCTGATAGCGGGTATGGATCTTAATTTGCTTTTTGGTTCGGCCGAACATGTCGGCGGTTCGCTGGGCGGTTTTGTTCAAATCGACGACCGTTACCTGGTACTTGCCGCCGCGCGCATATCCGAGCAGTTGGCGGGTGAGGGAGGCCCCACTCTCTACGCACTGTTCGATGGCCTGCAGATTGTCGGAAAAGGGGGAGGACGGGTCGATGTCTGCGGCGATCAGGGATACGTTGCCCGTGATTCCCATGAGCAAGTTGTTGAAGTCATGGGCGATACCACCGGCCAGAGTACCCACCGCCTTCATCCGCTGAGCGTGGTTGAGCTGTCCCTGGAGCTTTTCCTTCTCCTGCTGAGCAATGATCTTCGCCGTAACGTCGCGGGCCAGTCCCCGAAAACCGGTGATGGTGCCGGAAGCATCTCGTGTCAGGGTTGCGCTCAGCTCCAGCACCTTGGTGCTTTCGCTCTGGGTGACCACCGGGTAGGTGATGCCTCCTGCCGGATCACCGGACCGAACCATTTTGCGAAAGGTCCGGATGATCTTGCGGGTCGGTTGATGCGCAGAAAAGTGTCTGAAACGCATGCCGGACAGTTCGCTGTCCGTGTACCCCATGATGCGGCATGCCGCATCGTTGACGAAGGTGATGGTGCCGGAAAGGTCCATCTCGAAATAGGCCTCTTCGATGGTATCCAGGATCGTTCGATATTTCTCTTCACTGATCCGAAGCTTCCTTTCGGTGGCGCGGCGCCGTTCGATCTGTCCGATTAGGTCATCATTGGCATTTTGTAATTCGAGGGTTCGTTCTTCGATCAAGCCTTCCAGCTGATTCTTGTAGCGCAGCAGTTCCTGTTCGGCCATTTTGCGATCGTTGATGTCGCGCAGGGAACCGATGATGCGGTAGGGTTTGCCCGACCGGGTGCGCAGCAAAATGGAATTCAATGAGCAGTGCTTTGTGCGTCCGTCCTCGTCCTTAAATAGCACCTCATGGTCGTTGATCTGTTCTTTCTCGAGGAGCGCTTGAACAACGCCATCTCTCTGGTCCGAATCGGCATATATGCGGCGCAGGTTTTTTCCAATCAAAGCCTGACGCCGGTATCGGGACATCTTTTCAATGGATGGGCTGACTTCGATCAGCGTGCCGTTGGGCGAGGCTTCGTAGTACACATCCTGAATGTTGTTGAAAATCCCCTGGTATCTCCTTTTGCTGCGCTCAACGGCAGTTTTCATTTCCGAGAAGGCGTTGGCCGTCTCCTGGATTTCGGTGTAGGCGGAGCGGATCTTCGGCAGCGGTGCCGACCGGCCCTTTTTCATCTGCCTGGCGGTGCTTTCCAGCAATGCAATGGGACGGACGACCCCCCGGGCAAGGAGAAATCCCATGAAGGCGGCAAACAGGGAGATTGCCATGGTGATGAGGATATTGTGTAGCCGGTTGGTTTTAATGGCACCGAGGTAGTCGTCTTCAGGCAGGTAAACCCCGATGATCCAGGGCCACTGGGTGGTTGAAAAGGGGGTGAACATGGCATGATACACTTTACCGTCGTGGCCAAATCTGGAAAAGCGTGATCCGTCCATAACCAGCATTCCCGACGTATCGGTTTGAATTGCCGCCGCTTCGAAGGCTTTGCGGCTGANCGCATCATCCAGTTCATCGATTTTTACCAGACGGGTGGTGCCGTTCCGGGTCGTTTCATTGATTTTCAGTTTGTCCATATCGCCGAATGCCACGACGTCGGCATTGCGGTTGAGCATAAATGCCCGGCCGTTTTTGCCGATTTTCAGATTCCCGAGGAATACCGACAGCTGATCGATTTCGATATCCACGCCGACAACCCCCCTGAGTTTTCCGGACGGATCGAAAAAGGGACCGGCAATGGTGATTCCAGGTTTCTGGGAGGTGAAAAAGATGTAAGGATCTGTCCAGACGATGCGGTTTTCGGCCACCGATTTCCGGTACCAGGGCCGATTTCGCGGATCATAGGCGTCGGAGCCGCCGGTTTCTTCCGAAAGGGGCTCAAAAAGGGCATCACGGTAGACCTGCCGGACTTGTTTGCCCTTGGCGTTGTTCAGGATTACCTTGGTGCGAAACCCACCCTTTACTTTGGCTTCAAAATGGCGCACATCATAAAAATCCCCCTGTGGGGTGCCCACATAAATACCGGCAAAATGGGGGTTGGCCGAGAGTTGTTCGTGCAGATAGCGTTCCAGGGCGTTGATTTGGTTGGACTGGCTGCTCACCACGTTGGATGTCAGCAACTGCCTGGTCAAGGCAGCCGCCCCGTGGGCATGCAACAGATGGCACTGGGATTGCTCCATGGCCAGTTCGGCGATGTTCTGCATGATCTCCCGGGCATGCTGGTGAAGCACCGCCTGGGAGGTCAGATAGGAGGACGTGGTGGTAATCAGATGGGTTCCCCAGATTAGGCCCAGAAATCCGGCAATCAGCGCCCAGCGAATAGAAATTTTCATCTTCATTTTGGATGTTTCCGTAGTAATTTCAACTGAATTTCCCAATGGGTCCATGAAGCCGTGCTAACCCGCAGATCTCCTATACTTATGTAAGGCTTGGTCAGGTTTCAAGGGAAAAATCCCAAAGCGCGGCAAACGGATGGCGGAAGCGGTAAAAAATATCCCTGTAAAAAACGCTTGCGGGTTGATGAAATTGCACTTTAGCGCTATAATCCCTTTATTTGTCATCCACCGTCGGCTGATGTTCGTTCCACTTGTCGGATAACCCGTTTCGCGTTGTGGGGGGATAATGAAACAAGCGGCTTTGGTTACTTTGTTGATGGCGATGGTTGTTTTATGCGGTTGTTCCATGCCGCCGATCGGCAATTCGGCCGGCATCGGGGTGATGTTTGATGGTGAACCGCTGATCTTCGATTCATCCGTGGTTTACATGGGAACCGTCGTGGGCCAGGTGCTTGCCAGTGAATGGGGCAATGGCGTCACCCGGGTGTCCATCGCTCTGGACGGCCGGTATGACGACCTGAAAAAGACCAACTTGGCGGCCGTGGTTAAAAACGGTCGACTGCATCTGGATACGTTGGGTGGATACGGTGATCCGCTACCCCCTTCGGCCTGTATCAGCGGGTTTGGAAAACCATATTTATATCATTGGTTTAAATTCAAACACCTCATCAATAACATTATGATGGTCGCCGATCAGCGTGCCCGATGCTTGCGGGTCCGATCCGGTCTGACGGGATAGCCGCCGGCGATCATGTCAGCCAATCCTACGAAGATCAGGGGGCGGGTACTTCTGATTTCTGCCCCCTGGCCGTTGTTCAACCGCCCTTCTCTGCCGTTGGGGGCCTTGAAAGCCTATCTGTCGGCGACGATACCGCATCTTAAGACGGAGGCCTGCCACCTTTTCCTACAGGTGGCCAACGCTTTGGGATACACGGAATATCAGGGTGTTTCCCGGCGGGTCTGGCGTGCCGAAGCCGTCTTCTCCGCCCTGCTCTATCCCGAGCGGGCCGACCAGGCAGAATCACTTTACACCGGTACCCTGAAGCGGGGTCATAGCGCACCCGCCGATTTTCAGCGTCTGGTGCAACAGGTAAAAAATGTCATCGATGACTGGATCGGGCGGGTTGATTGGTCCGCGCTGAACCTTGTCGGCTTTTCCATCTCGTTTTGTCAGGTGACCGCTTCCCTCTACCTGATCTCACGGATCAAGGCGATCCGCCCCTCCCTGCCGGTGGTGGTGGGTGGGTCCTCTTTTTCCGGGGAACGATCGACCGGGCTGCTGAAGGTATTCCCCCATATCGATTACCTGGTGGTGGGGGAGGGGGAACGTCCATTAGCCGCCCTCTTGCAGCATCTGATCGGCCCCCCTCCCCGAACCTTGGCCAATCTTCCCCAGGGTGTACTCACACAGGATACCAGGGTCGGTGAAGGGGTCCCCTTTTGCCAACTCAGTCGGTTGGACCGCTTGCCCGTGCCGGATTACGATGACTATTTCGAAATTCTGGCCGGATTCTCTGCCGAGCGTCGGTTTTTTGCCACCCTTCCCGTGGAAGCCTCCCGGGGATGTTGGTGGCGTCGACAGGATACCCGTGGCCGGTTTAGGGGATGTGCCTTCTGCAACTTGAACCTGCAGTGGCAAGGGTATCGCACGAAGCGGCCGAATCAGGTGATCCGGGAAGTGGACCATTTGGTTCAACGGCATCAGGTGCTTTCTTTGACTTTTGCCGACAATGCCTTTCCCATTAATCATGCCGGGTCGATTTTCGACGGGATCCGGGAGTTGGGCCGGGATTTGTCCATTTTTACCGAACTGCGGGCGAACACCTCGCCGGCATTGCTGCGCACAATGAAACAGGCGGGGGTGGATACGATTCAAGTGGGGATCGAAGCTCTGTCTACCCCGTTGCTGGCCAAGATGAACAAAGGCGTCCGTACCATCGACAACCTGAGCCTGATGAAACATTGTGAATCCCTGGGCATCGTCAACGCCTCGAACCTGATGCTGCATTTTCCCGATAGTGATGATACCGATGTGAATGATACCTTGCATGCCCTGGATTTTGCGCGGTGGTACCGTCCACTGAAAACCGTCAGTTTCTGGCTGGGATTGGAAAGCCCGGTGCACCGGTTTGCCCGGCGTTTTCATATCCAATCCGTCTTCAATCATCCCAATTTGAAAAAGCTGTTTCCGGAGTCGGTGGCCGCAGGGGTTCGTTTCATGATTCAGGGATATCGCGGCGACCGGAAGCGGCAGCAGAAAAGCTGGCGATCCGTTGAAATGAAAATGCGCCAATGGCAAAAAGAGTACGCGTGCATGCAGCGGCAGACCAGGGGTAAACCGGCCTTGTCCTTTCGTGATGGGGGCCTGTTTTTACTGATCGACCAACATTTTCCGGATCAGGCCACCGAAAGACATCGGCTCACGGGAATCTCGGCGGAACTCTATCGATACTGCCATATCCCACGCCCCCTCGTACAGGTGGCCGATGCGTTTGCCGCCCACCGCCCGGAACAGATCCGCGCTTTTTTCCAATCCATGATCAAAAAACGGCTGATGTTTGCAGAGGACGACTGTTACTTGAGCCTGGCCGTGCCGGTTTCGTTGACCCGGCGACGATGAAACCCCTGATCCTTGCCCCGTTGCGCGGCTTTACCGATGCCGTGTTCAGAAACGCTTTCCAGCGCCATTTCCAGGGCATTGACGAGGCGGTGGCACCGTTTGTCACATCGATAAAAGGCCGGCGTATCAAGCCTTCCCACCTGCAGGATCTGGCGCCGGACGAAAATGACGGTATGCCGGTGGTCCCCCAGATCCTGAGCAACCATCCGGATGAATTCATCTGCCTGGCCAACACGCTTTTCGACATGGGTTACCGGGAAATCAACTGGAACCTGGGGTGCCCTTACCCCATGGTGGCCAAAAAGATGCGCGGTTCAGGCCTGTTGCCCCATGCGGATATCATCGACCGCATGCTCGAAAAAATATTGTGTCAATTTGCCGGTAACCTGTCCGTTAAGACCCGGCTGGGGCGTTTTTCAGCCGATGAAATAGAGCCGCTTTTCGCCGTGTTCAACCGCTATCCCCTTTCCCGGGTGATCGTTCACCCGCGCACCGGCGTACAGATGTATGCGGGGAATGTCGATCTCAGGGCTTTCGCGTCCTGTCTGGCGTGCATCGATCATCCGGTGGTTTACAATGGAGATATCAATGATCTTGCCATATTCCAAACACTGAAATCTCTTTTTCCGGCGGTGTCCGGTTGGATGTTGGGTAGAGGCCTGGTTGCCAATCCGTTCCTGGCGGAGATGATCCAAGGGGGAACCCGGCATATCTGCCATGGCAAGGCCCGTTTTGCCAAATTTCACGAAGCGCTGGTGGACGGTTACGGTCACCGGTTCTGCGGTTCCGGCCATGTGCTGGACCGGATGAAAGGATTCTGGCGTTATTTTGCAGACGGATTTGAAGACGGGCGGCAAATCCTGAAACGTGTCCGCAAGACCAGTTCCCTGGAACGATACCGCGATGTCGTGGCGATGGTGTTGGATGGGCAAAACCGATGGGGCGATCAATCGGAAACGCCTGAAAATGGATACCCCTTGCCGGCCGTTAATCCCGACGGCCGGTTTTTCGGGTAACGGATTGTAAATCCATCCAAAATGCACTATGCTGACCCGGTCATTGCTCGGCTCGGGTGTCAATAAAACCGCAGACCCGCTTTATCCGATCATCAAACGACCCTCCCATTTTTTAAACTTAGCGGAGTGTTGTTTCCGCCCCCGGGAGCAGTTGAATGCATCGAAAAACGATTTTAATTGTGGATGATGAACTGAGTATCCTGGTGCCGCTGCAGTTTCTGATGGAAAAGGAAGGGTATCTGCCCAAACTGGCCCAGAGCGGCAAGGAAGCCATCGAAAAAATTTCCGAGGTTCGACCCGACCTGATTTTACTGGATATCATGCTACCGGATTTGGACGGGTATGAGATCTACCAGATGATTCGGCAGCGTGCTGAATGGGAATCTATCCGGGTCATCTTTCTCACGGCCAAAAACCGGGACGCCGACATGGCCAAGGGCCTCGCCATGGGAGCCGATGCCTATGTCACCAAACCGTTTTCCAATTCACAACTGATGGAAAAAATACGTGATCTTATCGGGCCGGGACGGTTATGATGGATACGCATCATACCAGGGTCATCAGGTAGTCGCGAAGCTGAATTCGCTGGTTGGTCAGTCCCAGTTTTTTACGCAGGCGGTTGCGGTGGGCCTCTATGGTCTTCGCCGATGCGTTCAAGATCAGCGCAATCTCTTTGGTGGTCTTATTTTTGCGGACCAGGTCGGCAATCTGGATTTCCATGGGTGTCAGGTCAAAAAATTTCATGGGGATCTGGCGCAGAAAGGGGGCTACGATACTGGACATATTGGTTTGGATGATCTCCATGTATGTGGCCTGTTTTTCATCCAGACGGCTTTGACTGAGCTTTTCCAGAAACGGCAACACCAGGTCCTTGACGTTGGCCACGATGATATCTTCCATCCTATTCTTATCGTCCTCCCTATTCTTCAACAGCACGTTCAAGGCGCTGTTGACCTCCTCGAGGGCGGCGCTTTTGTCCTTCAATTCCTTTTCGTTTTTTTTAAGCTTTTTTTGGGCCCGTTTGCACTCAGCGATTTCACGATCGGCCCGCTCGAAGCGCCGGGCATTCTCGATGGCGGTGGCCGAGGCATCGGCCAGTGTTTCAAGCGCCGTCTTGTGGGTTTCATCAAAGCGGCCCACCTGCTTGTCCACCAATTGCAGGGCGCCGATAACCGTCCCTTTTACCCGCAGGGGCACACTGATGATGGAGCGAAACCCCAAATGCATCCTGTCGGCCACCTTCCGAAAATGGCGCGTGCTCTCCCGGGCATCCGGCAAAATGACGCTTTCCCCGTAGGAACTGACCCAACCGGCAACCCCTTCACCGGGTGCCAGGCGCCTGCCTTTGACGATTGCTCGCTGGAAACCGGCTGCCTGACGACAGACGACCTCTCCGGTTTGCCGGTCCTTAAGCCAGATGGAACTGCCGACGACGCCGAACAGGTTGCGGATCGCTTCTAAGACGGTGGACAGCACCCGATCCAGTTCGAGGCTGGAATTGATGGTCAGAAAGGATTGACTGATCAAGTCCAGTTTGCGATTTTTCCGGATCAAATCTTCATTCTTTTGATGCAGCTTCCAGTTTTCGGATTCCAGTCGTTTGGCATTCAGTGTCTTGGTTGTCGGGGGTGCAGGAGTGGGAGGCGGTCTGGACATAGATGGACCTGTGTGGTTACATCGGGTATAAAGAGCGGTAATCAGCAAGAAACCATTGGTACCTAAACTAATAAGTAGGATCATCATCTACTAAAAAAGTCAATCAAAATATGGCGGTTGCAACCGTCGGCAGTCCGTGCCAAGCTTTTCCTGGCGTGTTGCATTGTTAAAAAACCCCAAACCCGGAAAAACCGGAAATCACCGAGGCCAAGCACCAAATTGCAAATAAATTCCAAGACCGTACCGAAAGGAGCCGGTATCATGAAAAAAACGCGATGGGTTGTGATCGTGGCGATCTTATCTGCGGCCACGATTAATACTGTGAAATACATCTTGGCGCCCGAAATGAATATAGCCGTGACCGCCCAGGCTCAGGCCCAGGTTATGGCGTCGGGTGTCCGGTAGGATGGCACGATCCGACGGTGGTTTTGTGGTCGGCATCGCTGCGGTTACCGACGATCTGGTGGCACGCATCCAACGGCTGAAGTTCTGCGCACCCGTGAGCCAGGTCTACAATCCACTCGTTTACGCCCGCGGCGGTTATGACCGTTATGTAGCCGGTTTCGGCGGCACGGTTAAACCGGTGGTGCTGGTGGGTATGAACCCCGGGCCCTTCGGCATGGCCCAGACCGGTGTGCCGTTCGGTGACGTGCAGATGGTAACGGGCTGGATGGGTATTACCGCCCCTGTGGCACAACCGGCGAATCCGCATCCCAAACGGCCGATTTCAGGTTTTTCCTGCCAGCGCAGGGAGGTGAGCGGTAGCCGCCTGTGGGGGTGGGCCAAAGCACGCTATGGGACCCCGGCCGCCTTTTTTAAACAGTTTTTCGTACTCAACTATTGCCCGCTGGTGTTCATGGAAACAAGCGGCCGAAACCGTACCCCGAACAAGTTGCCGGCGGTTGAGAAAAAAAGTCTTTTCCGGATCTGCGATCGGGCACTGGTACAAGCCATAGACATTTTTAAGCCACGATGGGTGGTGGGGATCGGCGGGTTTGCCGAAAAACGGATCCGGGTTGCCCTGAAGGGCGGGGAGCCGCAGATCGGCAGGATCACCCACCCCAGCCCGGCCAACCCCAAAGCCAATCGGGGCTGGGCCCCGCTGGTGGAGGCGGAACTCTCGGCCATGGGCATCGATCTGCCCGAGTACAAAGACCAGAGTTCCGATTAGGAAAAAAACGGCCCGACAGGATTGCGGGCCTTTTGGTTAAAGCGAACGTTTCCGAACCGGAAACGCGGGGTCAAATCCCTCAACCACCCGCAGACGGTTTGCATGCCGGGGGTGAAAAACCACCGGATCCGGTGGGAATACCATTGGGCCGGATGGCACCGGCGGACATCTGCTTTTCCACATTCCCACTGCCACACGCCGGGCAGGCCGGCGGTTCGGTGTCCGATGAGAACACCAGTTGCTCGAATCGATGACGACAGGCCTTGCATTGGTACTCGAAGATCGGCATATTCACGCTCCTTAGCTTTTTGGAAATACAATAATGGTCGCTCTGCTCAAGTCAAGTTTCTTTTGTCATCTGATGATCAGGCGTTGGTCAAAACCCCGTGTCTCCGCCACTCCGCCAGCGGAAAAAGCAGTTGACAACGACGGTGATGGATGCCATATGCAAAGTGTCGGTTTACGTAGTAACCATTTGGAAAAGCAAGGGGAAAAGCAAGAGAAGATGAGCCTCTCATGGATATGGAAAAATCGGTTCCGGTGGTGGCGCGCACCAATCGGCTGCGCCTGCCGGATCCCTACCGCATGAGACGCATTTCGTGTCGATGACAAGCAAACGGACCAACGGGCCAACATCCGGCGGTCCGTTTTTGGTTAGAAGGGCCGCGGGATAATCCCGGGCCTTTTGTTGTTGGCCTGGCGGTTGAACCCCGGTCTGCAATAGCAAGGGAGACCAAAGATGCTGGTGGTAATGGATAAAACGGCGACACCCGAACAGATCGAACAGGTTGTCAAGGTAATTGAAGGGCGTGGTTGCACGGCTCGGCCTATTCCCGGTGGCGATCGTGTCTCCATCGGTATACTGAACAACAAAGGACCCGTGGATGCAGCCCTGTTCATCGGTTTGCCCGGAGTCAATGAAGCGGTACCCATTACCAAACCATATAAGCTGGTGAGTCGGGAGACCAAAGCCGAGGATACCCTGATACCGGTGGGCGAGATCCTCATCGGTAACGGCCACCTGACCATCATCGCCGGACCCTGTGCCATCGAAAGTGAAGACCAGGCCATGACCATCGCCGGGCATGTAAAAAGAGCCGGCGCCCATCTGTTTCGTGGTGGCGCCTTCAAGCCGCGAACATCTCCGTACTCCTTCCAGGGGCTCGGGGAGGAGGGACTCAGGATCCTGGCCAAGGTTCGTGAGACCACTGGTCTGCCGGTGGTTACCGAGGTGATGGATTTCCAGACTTTCGACCTGGTGGAGCATTATGCCGACGTGGTCCAGATTGGCACCCGAAACATGCAGAATTTCAGTCTGCTCAAACGGGCAGGGGAGTCCTACCGACCCATTTTGCTCAAGCGGGGCATGGCCGCCACCGTCGAAGAGTGGCTCATGGCCGCCGAATATATCATGGCCCGGGGCAACCATCAGGTGATCCTGTGTGAGCGGGGGGTGCGCACCTTTGTCCACCACAGCCGCAACACCCTGGACCTGTCCGCCATACCGGTGGTTAAAAAAGAGAGTCATTTGCCCATCGTGGTGGACCCCAGCCATGCCGCCGGCCGGCGGGATCAGGTGTTACCCCTTTCCCGTGCGTCGGTGGCCGCCGATGCCCACGGTTTGATGGTCGAAGTCCACCATCAGCCGGACCAAGCCCTGAGTGACGGGGCACAGAGCCTCTATCCTGAGCAATTTGAGACGCTTTGCCGACAAGTAATGGCCATATTCAAGGTCTGCAGCGGTGATGAACCGTTTTAGGGCCCGGCAACAAGTTGTCGGCATCAGGAGAAAAAACGTGAAAACAATCCTCAAAACAGTAGCCGTGGAATCATTCCGAACCCAAGGTGGAATACGCGGTCTACTTTTTTGCGCCGCGTTGGGCATAGCGGGCCTTGACACCTAAGGTAACCTTCCTCAATCGGATGGATTTGGGCGTTATTTCAACCCGCTCGTCGTTCCGGATAAAATTGATGGCCTGCTCCAGGGTCATGGGCTTGATGGGGGCCAGGATCACGTTGTCGTCCTTGCCGGATGCCCGCATGTTGGTCAGTTTCTTTTCCTTGGTTGGATTGACGTTGATATCCCTTTCCCGGTTGTGCTCGCCAACCACCATCCCTTCGTAAACCGGCTCGCCGGGCAGGACGAACAACCGGCCCCGCGGTTCCAGATTATACAGGGCATAGGGCACGGCGTGGCCCTGGCGGTCCGATACGATGGATCCGGTAAAACGGCTGGGAAAATCTCCCCGGTGGGGTTCGTAACCCATGAAGTAGGAGCTCATGATGCCGGTTCCCCGGGTATCGGTGAGAAATTCGTCGCGATATCCGATCAGGGCCCGGGAGGGGACTGAAAATTCGATGCGCACCCGACCGGTACCGGTGTTGGAGAGGTTCATCATTTTGCCTTTGCGTACGGAAAGTTTTTCGGTGACCATCCCCATGAAGGCCTCACCACAGTCTACGAAGAGTCGTTCGATGGGCTCCTTGACGATCCCGGCCTCCTGCTTCAGGATCACTTCGGGGCGGCCGACGCAAAATTCAAAGCCCTCCCGGCGCATGGTCTCGATAAGAATGGCCAACTGGAATTCGCCGCGGCCTTTGACCAGCATGGCGTCCCGGTCCCCGTTGGTTTCCACCTGGATGGCCACATTGAGCAGGGTCTCTTTGAGCAGGCGTTCCCGGATTTTTGCCGATTGCACGTAGCGGCCCTCCTTGCCGCCCATCGGACCGTCATTGATGGTAAACAGCATCGAGACCGTGGGCGGATCTACGGTGATGCGGGGCAGGGCGAAAGGGGCGTCCTCGGTACAGATGGTGTCGCCGATGGTCACCTCGTCGATGCCGGACAGGATGGCGATCTCACCGGCACCAACCGTGGATACCGGCGTGATGTCCATACCTTCGTAGATTTGCAGGCGGGTGACTTTTAAGGGACGCTGCTTGGCGTCGGAATCGATGCAGATCAGCCGGTGCCTGGATTCGGCTTTTCCTCCCACCACCCGGCCCACCGCCAGTCGGCCCAGGTAGTCTGAGTATCCCAGGTCGGAGACCAGCATCTGAAAGGGCGCATCGGGGGCGAAGCGGGGCGGCGGTATTTCCCGGACAATGGCATCGAAAAGCAGGTGGAGGTCATCGGCAAGCCGGTCCGGTGATGTGCCGGCCTTCCCATCACGACCGATGGCGTAAAACAAGGGAAACTCAAGTTGATCCTCGTCGGCATCCAGATCGATGAGCAGATCATACACCTGATCCAGCACCGCTTCCGAACGGGCATCCTTGCGGTCGATCTTGTTGACCACCACGATGATCTTCAGTTTGGACTGCAGGGCTTTTTGCAGCACGAAACGGGTCTGGGGCAACGGACCTTCGGAGGCGTCCACCAGCAGGATGGCACCATTCACCATGGACAGGGCCCGCTCCACCTCGCCACCGAAATCGGCATGTCCCGGGGTGTCTACAATGTTGATTTTCACGCCTTGATAGACCACGGAACAGTTTTTGGCGGCAATGGTGATGCCGCGTTCCCGTTCCAGGTCCATGCGGTCCATAACTCTTTCATCCATCTGCTGGCCCTGGCGAAACAGGCCGCTCTGACGAAACATGGCATCCACCAGGGTGGTTTTACCGTGGTCGACGTGGGCGATGATGGCGATGTTGCGAAGCTTTTCGTTTGATGATGAAGAAGACATATTTGCTCGTTTCGTGTGCTTGGGTTTGATAACACCTGCCAATATAGCCATCCGGCCGTTCAATACAAGGTTGTCCGCATGCTTATTTTTATTGTAGAATGATAAGTTGAAGGCGCTGAACGAGGAACTGGTTGGCGCCATGTATGACCATTGGGTCAAGGGCGCCCTCGAAAAACGGGTGGCCAAAGGTAAAATGACTCGGCCGGAGATGGATCAGGCGGCCGGGAGAATATTGGGAACCGCCGATTATCAGGACCCGGCACCTTGTGATCTGGTTATCGAGGCGGCGGTGGAAAAAATGGAACTGAAAATCGATATTTTCAAGGATTTTTCCGGCGGGGTTCCGTCTCCCTGGGCTCTTTAACCCACTGACATCAACGCGACGCGGGATGGCATATCAGGTTCTTTTTATTCGGCATATTCCTTTGGGGGCGTGGCTGGGGAGGGACCCGCCAGTCTTGTTTAGCACGCTTTTGCTGACTGCCGGTCGGGGGCCGCTGGCTTTTTCGATTGAAATTTGTTCACGCTGCTCTGCCATCAGCAGGGGCGGGTCGATGGAACAGTGAAGGCGCAAACAGGTACGGTCCGTCTCCTCACGAATGACCACACCGTTAACCGGGGCTGTACGGCCGCTGTTAAAGATAATTTCTCCTTGAACCGGCTGCCCGTTCGCAAAGACACCCGTGCAGCTCAAGCTGATGCCGTTCTCCGAAATGTCGCGGATGGGACAGGTAAATGACGGACACGGCTGGCGATCGTCTGTTTTTTGGACGAAAAATGGATGCGGCAGTCGATCAAATCGTATTCGGTAGTGCTTGCGGGCCTGCTGAGAAGCTTTCTGACCGAAAGTTTCCGGGGATATCGACCGGTTGCATTGCGGACGGATCATTCGAAACAGGGTGACCAGCGCAAGGGTGCCGCTGATCATCAGGATGGCCATTATGTAGTAGCGCCCATATGCAGAAGTGTCGGGATAGATCGTCTGCCAGGCCCATAGCGCGCCCATGAATACGGCCAGACTGAATATCAGTGTTTTGCGGTTGGCCTTCACTTAATATCGTTCCTAATTTTTTTGTCCTCATCCAACATAGACGGTGCAATCCTTTTTCCCGGGTGATACCTCACCTCGTCTTCGGCGAGTCCATTCTATCGTCCGGGATAATCCATCAATCGGCATTTTCCCTGAATGCTTGAGTGCCCGTTCGGCAAATTGAGCCGGCATCGGTCGGATCGTTTTTCACGGCAATTGGTTTTTGGGCATCGCCAACGGCTGATTCATGCCTATATTACCAGTCGGTTTCCAGGGGTGTTAACATCAATCATGAAAAAAAGGAAAACAGAGGCGTATGGCACAACAGGATTACTATCGGATACTGGGTGTCGATCGCGAAGCGGATGCCAAAAAAATCAAGGAGGCCTACCGTGAACTGGCATTTAAGTATCATCCGGACCGCAACGAAAAAAATCCGGACAGTGCGGAAACGATGAAACAAGTCAACGAGGCCTATGCAGTATTGTCCGATGTTGAAAAACGGCGTGCCTACGACAACTTGTGCAATCGTTTCGGCGACAACGCCTACGGCCAGTTCCGCAATACCTATTCCGAACGGGATATCTTCACCGGTTCCGATGTGCATCAGATTTTCGAGGAGATGGCGCGATCGTTCGGCCTTCGGGGTGTGGATTCAATATTCAGCGACTTTTATGGGTCTAAATACAAAGGTTTTGAGTTCAAACAGCATGGTCTTCACGGCAAGGGGTTTATCTATCGTGGTGGTTTCGGTAACCGTCGGAGAAAATCCATGGCGGGCGGGCCTCCTCCCGGTGTGGGCCGGTTGGCCAAGTATCTTCTCCAAAAGGTCACCGGGCAGAGCCTGCCACAAATGGGGGAAGATATTCACGACACCATCCGATTGGACCCGGAGTTTACCAGGACCGGCGGGCCTTATCCCTACCATCATCGCCGACGTTCAAAAAAGTTGGTGGTCAAGATACCGGCCGGTACGAAGGAGGGCCAGGAAATCCGTCTATCCCGGATGGGCGCAACGGGCAAGAATGGCGCTCCAAGCGGCGATCTTTACCTGAAAGTAAAATTAAAAAAGCCGATTTTGGAAAAAGCGAGGGATTTTATTGTTTCGACTTTCGGACGATGATACACTGACTTGAAAAGGATTGATACAAACGGTCGCCGCATCGGACGACCGTTCATGGATGGTGTAAGACAGATTTTACGCTCCCGTCATTGTATCGGCGATACACCCAACTCCCCGTCGGTCATTTTCGATCTGGGGGTTGCGCCAACGGTGGTGAGCGAACCGGACAACCGCGAAAGGAGGATGTAATATGCAGATTTTGGTTACCTTCAAAAATGTAGACGCTTCAGACTATCTCAAATCCTACCTTGAAGAAAAGCTCGAACGGCTTGAAAAAATCATGCCCCATCCTGGAACGGCCGATGTGGTTTTCCAGGCAGAAAAACTAAGAAAAATTGTGGATGTCAACCTGGGCGGCAAGGGTTTTGACATTCACGCCAGAGAAGAGAGCGGTGCATGGAATGAAGCCATCGATCTGGTGGTGGACAAGGCCAAAAAACAGCTGATCAAATCCAAGGAGAAGATCCAGTCACACCGAGTAGAAGTTTACCCGCCCGAACCGCTTTGAAAAATCGATCCGACCGATACCATGACGCCTCCCCACGGCACGCCGCAGGGAGGCGTCGCTATTTTTGCTTGAAGGAACTATTGTCTGATCAGGTGTTTGAACTCGGGACGGTCGAGGTTGGTCGCATCCACAAGGCCCTTTCCGGCGCCATCGATGCTTCCGGAAAGTCGGCCGGTCCTAAGCCAGCGGCGAACCCCATGCTCGGTCAGATATGTCATTTTAGCAAATGTTTCGACATGATATGATTTTCCAGCAGTAACCGGTGCGTCGACGATTGGGCCGAGATCGGCGGATGATTTTTTGGGTCCGGTTTGGGCCACGACCGCCGGGTGTTGCAGTTCACTCGGATTGATGGCCCATTTCCCGATGCGTTTTTCACCGTGGATCTTTCCTTGCCGCAGCATCCGGGTAGTGGTGGAAATGGTGATTCCCGACATTTGTGAAAATTCAGCGGTGGTCAGTGTCCTGTCATTATCAGTCATAGAATCAAGTCCTTATATTATCGGTCCGATCGGATGTCGGTCGATTGGGCGTCGTAAATGAATAATCACCGCTTAGGCCATGCTCTGGGTGATCTGGCTGACGGCTTCGATGACGGCCTCGCTATAGTGGTCCAAGTCTTCTTCATCCAACGTGAGAAATGTCAGCGCGCCTGGATCCAGTTCGTAGAGAGCCGCATCCATGCTGCTGCCGATGCCGCTTCGATGAGCGATGTGATTGGCGGTGTGAATGATGTAGGCCAACTGGTTGCCGTTGGATGCACCTGGATCGTGGTGAAATCGCATGGCCGTCACATGGTTCTCCGGAAGCTTCCATTTGGTGCACAGGTCTGAGGCCAGTTCCGTGTGGTCGAAGCCGAGCACCTGTTTTTCCAACGCCAGGAACGTGATGCCGGTTTTTAGGGCCTGATCCACCTGGACCTTTCGTTCCAAGATATAGCGATCCATGGCCAGTTTTCCGGCGTCATGGATCAACCCGACGGAAAAGGCGTCATTTTCCAGGGCCGGCGCCCGGTCATTGGCGATCAATCGTGAACACAGGGCCACGGCCAGTGAATGCTGCCACAGCGCACCGGACCCCATGCGGTATCCTTTAAGCCGGCTCCCCAGCAGGCTGGTAGCTGAAACCATGGTGATGAGCTGTTCCAGTGTCTTATGGCCGAGAACGACGGTGGCCTGGTGGATGGAAGAGACCATCCCGGACAGTCCATAATAGGCGGAGTTGGACACCTGGAGGATCTTGGCGGCAATGGCCTGATCCGTTTCGATCACTTCGGCGATCTCTTTGAATCCGGACATGGGGTTGGCCATGACTTCCCGTGCCTTGTAGATGATCTTGGGCATGGGGGGTAGATCTTTGATGCTGCCCAGAATTTTTCTTCTCAGATCAGTGCCGTCCAGTTCAGAAGAAGATTTTTCGGCAATGGGGGTATAAACCACCTTGCCGGTCGATTTATCGGGTGCGGCATCCGTTTGTTCCGTCACGGGTTCCTGTTTTTCTCTCAGATCCAGCGTGATTTTTGATTTACAGCCAGGGCAGGGGAACGAGACCTTTTTCCCTGTGGGCAACCGGTTATCCGGGAGTTCGAAATGTTTGTCGCAATTCTTGCACTCAATTCTCATGGAACACCTTTCTCGAACGTATGATTAATTCTTTCGAATCCGTTGATCGATTACATATCATAGCGGTTTCGGCTAATTTTTACCAGAATCAAATTGTTGCGCCACTGTTGACGCATATAATAAAAATAGAGCCTTCTGGTCGTTGGCGGGTTGGTTCGGGTTGAAAAATTTGGCATCTGCGACTATAATTCATGCCGTCACGATCTTGATGGTTGCGGAATGGTAAGCGATGGGGTGGCCTGCCTTACTTTCAACCCGTCGGATCCGAAATTGAACCCGATTGACTGGCGATGCGTGTGAGGATGCTGACAAAAAGCTGGTGTTGTCTGATTGTCTTGGGGAGTCTCTTGACGATGTCGGCATGTAATCAACCGCCGACACCAAACGATCTGGAAACGCTTCGATCCCTGGGTGAACTGGTGATGATCACCCGCAATAATTCTGCCTGCTATTATGAAGGCCCCCATGGGCCCGCCGGCTTTGAGTACGACCTGGCCAAGGCCTTTGCCGATCATCTGGGCCTTGATCTTCGCGTACGGATCATTGAGACAGAAGCCGACATGATTGCCGCCCTCAGGGCCGGTCAGGGCGATATCATTGCCGCCGGTTTCCCCTTTGGCCGCCAGTCGGCCCGCGCGCTTGCCTTGGGTCCGGGTTATATGGCGGTACGGCAGCAGGTGGTGGGGCGCCGCGGCGGTCCTGAAATCCAAAGCGAGAAAACCCTCGAGACCTATACCCTCTGGATGACTGACAGCAGTGCCCCCATGGACGATCTGGAAACATTACGCCAGACCCACCCGGGCGTCAGTGGGCAGATGCTGACCGCCCACAACGCCGAAGATCTACTCCGGATGGTGTGGCGCCGCTCCTTGCCGCTGGCGGTTGTGGATTCCAACACCATGGCCATGAACCATTATTATTATCCTGAACTGACCATCCTGATGACACTGGGGCCTGCTCGTCAACTGAAATGGGCCACGGATCCGCGCAACCACCTGTTAATGCGGACCATCAACACCTGGTTCGGCCGCAAAGCGACCCGGGAGATGATCCGGGGGCTTGGCGACCATTACTACGGCCATCTGAAATCCTTTGATTATGTCGATCTGGTCAGGTACCGCCGGCGAATTCACGTTCGGCTTCCCCGATACCGACCTTTTTTCGAAGCGGCGGCTAAAAAATATGAAATGGACTGGCGGCTCGTGGCTGCCCTGGCCTATCAGGAGTCCCATTGGGATCCTCGGGCCCAGAGCTATACCGGTGTGCGGGGGATCATGATGCTGACCCGTGAAACGGCAACGTCCATGGGATTGGAAAATCGCCTGGATGTGGAGGCATCGATTCTTGCGGGTACCCGCTATCTGGTCCGTCTGCATCGCCAGGTAGATCCGGCGGTGCCCGAGCCCGACCGCACCTTCATGGCACTGGCGGCCTACAACATTGGTTTCGGCCACCTGCAGGATGCCCGAATCCTTGCCGGCCGCTTCGGAAAACCGCACGACAGCTGGCATGGTGTCCGATCGGTGTTTCCGCTGCTGCGGCAGAAAAAATACTACCGCACCCTCGACCATCGTTATGCCCGGGGCCATGAAGCAGTCATCTTCGTGGATCGCATCCGGATCTATTACCGAATGCTCCAGGCTGCTTTGGATGCGGCGGCCCCTGATCCGGGTGCGGATGACACCCCACCGGTGTATCGGTGACCTTTGCACAATGGCCACGAATGTGGTAGAGACAGCCGACGCGCCGCGAGCGCATCAGTGGACCATTTAACCGTTCAGGAATGCAAAGGAAAAATGCCAGGTACCATCGTTCAGATATATGAAATCCAGACCCCGGATGAAGCCCGGGCCATGATCGAACTGGGCGTGGATCACATCGGCAGCGTGGTCACTTCGCAAAGCGATCGACACGACCCCGTGATCTGCGAGACCGTTGCTCTGGTCCGGAAAATGGGCGCCGTCAGCAGCTTGATTCCCCTATATAGGGAGCCTGAGGCGGTTTTCGATACCCTGGACTACCACCGGCCCCATATCGTCCATTTTTGTGACACCCTCGACGACAGCCATTCGGTTGAGGATGCACTGGCGTTGCAAACGGTGGTAAGGCGACGCTTTCCGGAGATCCGGATCATGCGATCCATCCCCATCGGGCGGGCGGGCGGGGCATCCGCTGCGGCCGTGCTGGCGNTGGCGGCAAGGTTGGAGGCGCTGAGTGACTACTTTTTGACCGATACGCTGATCGAAGGGGCTGGCGATGCAGCCGGTGCCGATCAACCGGTAAACGACTTTATCGGCATCACCGGCTTGACCTGCGACTGGCAGGTGTCCGCTCAGTTGGTGGCCCAAAGCCGCATCCCCGTCGTTCTGGCCGGAGGCATTTCACCGGAGAACGTGGCCGCCGGCATTCGGCAGGTACGACCCTTTGGTGTGGACAGCTGCACCGGCACCAATGCCGTGGGCGACAACGGCCGGCCCATGCGATTTAAAAAAGATCCGGACCGCGTCAGCACCCTGGTAGCGGAGACGCACCGCGTCGGCGGCTGATATCGAAATGAGCGGGAACCATCATCTGCGAAACCCGAGGGAGGGCACAACCCCATGTATGAGAGCAGTGATTTACGTAAAGGACTGAAGATCGAGATCGACGGCGATCCCTATGTGGTCGTTCAGTTCGAGTTTGTCAAACCCGGCAAGGGACAGTCACTTTACAAATGCCGGCTCAAAAATATGATCAGCGGTTCACAGTTCGACAAGACCTATCGATCCGGTGAGAAATTTAAGGAAGCCAACCTGGAAGCGGTGGAGATGGAGTATCTCTACTTTGATGGAAGCGCCTATTGTTTCATGAACTCGTCCAACTATGAACAGGAGTTTCTCTCCGAGGAGCAAGTGGGCGACGCCAAGGCTTTTCTTAAAGAAAATACCGTGTGCAATGTCCTCATGTTCGATAAAAAAGCCCTGGATATCTCGCTGCCCAATTTCGTGGAGCTAACCATCACCGACGCGGAACCCTGGGCCAAAGGGGATACCGCCGCCGGGTCCACCAAACCGGCCACCTTGGAAACCGGCCACGTGGTTCAGGTGCCGCCCTTTGTCAACGAGGGGGAAAAAATCCGCATCGATACGCGCACCGGACAGTATGTGGAGCGGGTCAAGTAGCGCCCGTTCATAAATAGTACCCGTCCAGAAATGAGGGATTTTGGTCGAGATCAAGGCGTGCGAAAAATTTTACCGCAGGCATTCGGGCAAAAGAACCATTTATGGATGGGCACTAAATTAGGATCTTTCGGCCCCGGCCGGTTGTTTTTTCGGAACCATCAAGTTAACGGCGGGTAAAGGCGATATCTTCATTATCCCTCAGTCCGGGAGGTCAGGGCCTGGACCAGGTAGCGTTTGATCCGGTTGCCGTCCATCTCCATGATCACCACCTTGTTGCCGTCGATGGTGAACACTTCATCCTTTTCCGGGATCCTGCCGATCCGGTCCAAAATGAATCCGGAGAAGGTGTCGTACTCTCGGGATTCGGGGATGTGCATGCCGGTTTTTTCATTGACTTCATCGATGTCAGATTTGCCAAGCACCATCCACTCCTTGGGATTCTTGCTGATGACATGTGGCTCCTCTTTATCCGTCTCGTCCCGGATTTCGCCCACCAACTCCTCCAGGGTGTCTTCAAGGGTGATCAAACCGGATACACCGCCATACTCGTCGACGATGATGGCCATATGGTTCTTGCGGGCCTTGAACTGGTGGATCATGCGGTCCAGTTTTTTATTCTCCGGAACGAAATAGGGGGTGCGCATGATGGCACGGATATTCACCGGCGCTTCCGATGTGGCCTGATGCATGAAGATGTCCTTGATGTTTAAGATACCCACCACGTGATCGATGTCGCCTTCGATTACCGGAATGCGGGTAAAACCGGAATCGGCAACAGCCTTGAAATCAAGTGGGGCGTCTGCATCCACCACGAACATGTCGGCGCGCGGGGTCATGATTTCCGATGAACTGGTATCGTCAAGTTCGAAAACGTTATGGATCATCTCCCGCTCTTCCTCCTTGATTTCTCCTTGTTCTTCCACCACCTCCACAAAGGTGATCAGCTCCTCCTCGGTGGCCGACGGTGTTTTGCTCATTTTTCCGGTAATGCGGGGAATGAAATTGAGAAAAAGGATGATCGGGAAAAAAAGGATGGACATCCAGTGAATGGGGAATATCGTCAGTTTGGCGATGAGGATATTGTTACGGGTGGCAAAGGATTTGGGAATCACTTCGCCGAATACGAGTATCAGAAAGGTCATGATGCCGGTGGATAGGCCCACGGCGTAATCGGCAAACATGTCGATCGCCAGCGAGGTGGCAATCGCCGATGCAGCCACATTGACCACATTGTTGCCGATCAGAATAGTGGCCAGCAACTTGTGGGAATCATCTTTCATGCGCTTGATCAGCTGGAAAGATCGAATGTCCGCCTTGGCCAAATGTCTGGCACGCGCCTGGCTGATGGAGAACAGCGCCGTTTCCGCCGACGAAAAAAAACCGGAGAGCAGCAACAGGATGAATAGGACAAAAAACTGGCTGATGATCATCCGGTGCCCCATGCACCCGTGGCGCGGCCAAGCGGATGATTACCATTCCGGTAGCTTGGGACAATAAAACGAAAAACGAGACATTGCGTGCGTTCACCCGGAAATCCAGTACCCGGACCGGCTAAAAAAGGGTCGTCCAACGCGGCTGCCTTCCTCTTGAAATGGGAATCGATATCACGCGATGATTATAGCTTATATTTTAATTTTTTCAAGTCAATATGCGCATTAAATGCGATTTGAGGGCAGATCACGGGAACCCAACCATGAATCACGGTCATTCGATCAACGCTTATATCACCGCACTCAAGGCCGCCAGGAAATTTGACGGGCAAGTGGTCTACCACCGTGTGTTTGAACCCCGTGAACCCACCTTCGGGGAGCCTCGAACCCCCTGGCCGGAACCGATTTGCCATCTGCTGGGGGCCGTGGGGATCGATCGTTTGTACGCCCATCAGGCCCAGGTCATAGATCGGGTGCGGGCGGGAATCCACACGGTAGCAGCCACCCAGACCGCATCCGGTAAGACCCTGACCTATCTCCTGCCGGTTTTCGAGGCCGTCGTCGACGATGCATCGGCCCGCGCGCTGTTTATCTACCCCCTGAAGGCCCTGGCCCAGGATCAATGCAAAACCATCAACGGCATCTCCGCGCACCTCTCCGAGATCAACCTTCGGGCCGATATTTACGACGGCGACACCTCGGCCTACCGGCGCAAAAAAATCCGTGACCATCCGCCCCACGTGCTGATGACCAACCCGGAGATGATTCACCTCTCCGTTTTGCCGCATCACCGGCGTTGGGCCGACATGCTTGCCAGGCTAAGGTTCGTGGTCGTGGATGAGGTGCACACCTACCGGGGGATATTGGGTTCGCACATGGCCCAGGTATTCCGTCGGCTGGTGCGAATGTGCCGCCATTATGGTGCATCGCCCACCTTCGTATTCACCTCGGCCACCGTGGCCAATCCCGACGAGTTGGCCGGCCGGCTTACCGGATTGGACGTTGAAACCGTCACCCGGGGAACCGCCGGCACCGGAAGGCGGCATCTGATTCTGATGGCGCCGACGGACGGGCCCTTGGCGGCAACGGTGACACTGCTCAGGGCTGCCCTGAATCGGGGGCTTCGCACCATCGTTTACACGCAGTCGCGCAAGTTGACGGAGTTGTTGGCCATTTGGGCCAAAAATCGCTCGGGGCAGTTTGCCGATCGCATCAGTGCCTATCGGGCTGGGTTTTTGCCCCAAGAACGGCGTGAAATCGAATCCAAGCTGGTCACTGGCGAATTGCTGGCGGTGATCACCACCAGTGCTCTGGAACTGGGTATCGATATCGGCAGCTTGGATCTTTGCCTGTTGGTGGGGTATCCCGGGTCAATTGTGGCAACCTGGCAGCGTGGCGGACGGGTGGGGCGCAGCGGCCGGGAATCGGCGGTGGTGATGGTGGCCGGGGAAAATGCCCTGGATCACTATTTTATCAATCATCCGGAGCAGCTGGTGGTGCGTTCTCCGGAGGCGGCCGTGATCAATCCGTACAACCCCGACATCCTGTCCCGGCATCTGGTATGCGCAGCAGCGGAACTACCTTTGAAAATCAACGACCCGATGCTGGTGCCGGCAGCGGTTCAGGCCGGGATTCAGCGGTTGATCGCAGCCGGGGAGTTGTATCTGAGTGCCGATGGCACCCGCTGCTTTTCACCCCTGAAGAATCCACACCGGCATGTGAACCTTCGGGGGGCGGGTTCCCGGTTTTCCATCATCGATACCGCCGACAACACCCGTTTGGGTGAGATCGACGGATTTCGGGTCTACCGGGAAACCCATCCTGGTGCGATCTACTTGCACCGGGGAAAATCGTATCTGGTGGATACTCTGGACCCGGAGGTCTGCCATGTCCGTGTCGCTGCCTCCCAAGTCGATTTTTACACCCGCGTGCGCTCCCACAAGAATACGCAGATTATAGATGTTTCCGATCAGAAGCCGGTCTACGGAACCATGATGGCCATCGGTCGTCTTCGTGTCACCGAACAGGTCACCGGCTATGACCGTATTCAAACCCGAACCGGCAAAGTGCTGGCGCGGATTCCCCTTGATCTGCCGCCCATGATCTTTGAGACCCAGGGGCTCTGGTTTATCGTCCCCGAGGCGGTGACCGCCATGGCCCAAACGGCTCAGGTTCATGTCATGGGCGGGCTGCACGCCACAGAACATGCGGCCATCGGCGTCTTTCCCCTGCTGGTACTGGCGGACCGCAACGATCTGGGAGGTATTGCTACCCCCTTCCATCCCCAGTTGGAATGTGCCGGTATTTTCATCTATGACGGACTGCCTGGCGGCGCAGGACTCTGTGCCCAGGCCTTTGATGATGGCCAAGGGATCATGGATGCCACCCTCGCGGCCATATCCGGGTGCCCCTGTGATACCGGTTGTCCCAGCTGTGTTCATTCCCCCAAATGCGGTTCCGGGAACCGGCCCATCGATAAAGCGGCGGCCCTATTTCTATTGAATGCCTTGATTGGCGCGCCGACCTTGTCGTCTATGCCGGTGCTTTTCGAACGGCCGGTTGAAGCACAAGATGAGGATCAATCGCCTCTGATCATGAAGGCAACGGATACGAGCAAGGCATACGGTGTGCTGGACATCGAGACCCAGCGCTCCGCCCAGGAGGTAGGCGGGTGGCACCGGGCCGACCGCATGCGCGTGAGTTGTGCCGTGCTGTACGACTCACGGACGGACAGCTACTACGAGTTCGTCGAGGGGCAGGTTTCCATGCTATTGGACCACCTTCAACGGTTGGACATGGTGGTCGGGTTCAACATCAAGCGTTTCGATTACCGCGTGTTGGGTGCATACACCAAGCTGGACTTCAGGCAAATTCCCACCCTGGACATCCTGGATAAGGTCAAGGATCAACTGGGGTACCGGCTCTCCCTGGACCACTTGGCATCGGCCACGCTGGATGCCGGCAAAACGGCCGACGGGTTGGATGCCCTGAGATGGTGGAAGGAGGGAAAGATGGCCAAAATCCTGGAATATTGCCGTTCGGATGTGGCCATCACGCGGGATTTATACCTGTATGGCCTGGAAAAAGGGTACCTGCTGTTTCAGAACAAGGCCAAGCAGACGGTACGGTTGCCGGTGACGTGGTAGAAATCGTTTCGGGTGACCCTGGGATCCAGGCGGCGGAAATGCCCGGCGTCGTACAGGGGCAATCCCAGCACCCGGTTTACATGGATGCTGATCACGAAGTTTTCGGACCACGAAAATGGCAACGGGATAAAACAGGTGTTCCCCAAAGAAAACGGACCCGCCCGAATAGAAAGGCGGTGCGGGAGTCCGACGCCGGCAGGAGGCCACCTTCCGGGAAAATGGCCCCGTCATCGCTCCCCGTATGGCGTCGGATCGGGAATGTCGGCGACCGCGAATCCGTTTTTGCGCAGGATACACGAATCACAGCTTCCGCAGGCCAGGCCCCGGGGGGAGGGGTCATAGCAGCTGTGGGTCATGCCGTAGTCCACGCCCAACGCCGTTCCGGTCAGGATAATTTGGGCTTTGCTCAGGTCGATCAGCGGGGTGTGGATCTGAAATCGTCCCTTGCCCTCGACGGCCGTTTTGGTGGCCAGGTTGGCCATGGTTTCAAAGGCCTGGATATATTCCGGTCGGCAGTCGGGGTATCCACTGTAGTCCACGGCATTAACGCCGATGAAGATATCCCAGGCTTCCAGTACCTCGGCCCAGGCCAGGGCGTAGGATAGGAAAATCGTGTTTCGTGCCGGTACATAGGTGACGGGGATCGCTTCAGCCATATGGGCTTCGTTTCGCGCCTTGGGTAATGCGATCTCATCGGTCAGCGCCGATCCACCGATCGGTTTCAGATCCACCCGGGTGACCAGATGCCGTTTTACACCCATGGCAGCAGCCACCTTATCGGCGGCCCGAAGCTCAACAGCGTGGCGCTGACCGTAGAAAAAGCTGAGGCTGTATAGCTCGTATCCCTGGTTTCCGGCCATGGCCAGCACCGTGGTGGAATCCAACCCGCCGCTGCACAAGACCACGGCTTTTTTTGTTTGGTTCATGATTGATTTCCCATGTATATAGAATATATAAAATTTTTTGTTAATGTGTTAATTCAACTTTACGACTTCGTGAGGGAGCGGTTGATGGCCGCGATAATCGGGCTGCAGGCGATGTTAGACGCCCCGGTCCCGATCCGGCCAGATCACCTTGTGTAATTGTATCTGGAGCCTGGCATTTATGCGGGCTTCCAACATCCACCGGGCCAATTTGTCCGGGGATAATCGGCCGGATACCGCCGAAAAAAGGATGCGCGTCACGGGTAGCGATGGCGGCAGACGGGACACCATTTGTTCGGCGAAAAGAAAATCATCGCGGTCACCGATGACCAATTTTACCTGGTCTTTGGCGGTTAGCCGGTTCAGGTTGGCCGGCTCGTTTCGATGGTGCTCCCCGCTGGAGGGGCATTTGATGTCCATGATCCGGCTGCATCGGCGATCCACCCGATCGATGTTCAATGTGCCGTTGGTCTCTATCAGCACCTGATAACCGGCACCAAGCAGCTTTTGCACCAGCGCCGGCGTCCCCGTTTGAACCAGGGGCTCACCGCCGGTAATCTCAACCAGGTTGCAGCCAAATTGACCCACCCGTTCGATAATTTGCCGTAGGGACATGCTGCTGCCCGCATGAAAGGCATATTCGGTATCGCAATAGTGACAGCGCAGGTTGCAGCCGGTCAGGCGCACGAACACACAGGGCAGGCCGGCATGAACGGATTCACCTTGAATACTGAAAAAAATTTCATTTACGTTGAAGTTCATGATACCAATAAGCCTTACTCAATTTCTTTCAAATCTGAGCTGATTGTTTATACCAAGGCACCACCTGTTAGTAAATATCTCCTTGCCGGGAAAACCGAAGGTTGAGCATGCCGATTTATCGTCTCGAAAACGTTGTTCAGCCCTATGCCTGGGGGTCGAAAACCGCCATCGCAGATCTCCTGGGTCAGCCCGGTCCCACCCGGGAACCCCAGGCGGAGTTGTGGCTGGGCACCCACCCCAAAGGTCCCTCCAAGGTGATTGTGGACGATGATCGAATCCCCCTCCAGCAGTTGATCGAAGGGCATCCCCATGACATTTTGGGTGCTTATGTCGCCGGGCGGTTCGGCAATATCCTGCCATACCTCTTCAAGGTATTGGCCGCCGCCCGACCACTTTCCATCCAGGCCCATCCCAGCAAACGCCAAGCGGAAGCGGGCTTTTCGAAGGAGAATCGTGAGAAAAAGGAGCTGGATGCGCCGGACCGCAACTACCGGGATGACAACCACAAACCGGAAATAATCTGTGCCCTGACGCCATTTTGGGGCTTAAACGGATTCCGGCCGGTAGCCGTGGCCGCCGACCTTTTAACACCGGTATGCCCGATGATCCTCAAGGATGCACTTCAGGATTTGAAAAATGCCGGAGCGGACGGGCTGAAACTATTTTTTACCGCCATGATGACGCTCCGCACCGATGACCGGAAGACCGCAGTGCTATCGATGATGGAGAGAGCCATGCCGTTGGCGGGAAGGTCGCCGGTTTATCGGTGGATGGTCAAGCTGGCCCGTGCCTACCCGGCGGACATGGGTATCTTAGGTCCGGCGTTGTTAAACCTGATTTGCCTGGCGCCCGGTCAGGCCATGTATCTTCCCGCCGGCCAGCTCCATGCCTACCTGGACGGCGTGGGAATCGAACTGATGGCCAATTCGGATAATGTGCTCCGCGGCGGGTTGACACCGAAGCATGTGGACGTGCCCGAGTTGCTCAGGGTCATCCGGTTTGTGGAGACGACCGTTGAAATTATCAATGCCGAAAGGTTGAGGCCTGCCGAATTCGGCTACGACTGCCCGGCGGCGGAATTCTTTCTCAGTGTCATCAAGACCACGAAACGTCAGCCTTTCTTTTCCCCTTCAACGAGAGGTGTGGAGATGCTTTTATGCACAGCGGGTGAAGGGCGCCTCGACGATGGCGATCCATCGGAGCCCCTTTCCGTGAAAAAGGGGGACAGTTTCCTGGTCCCCGCCTGCCTCGATACCTATACCATTCGAGGCGACCTCACCCTTTACAAGGCAACGGTGCCTCGATCCTCAACCGATTTCCAAGTTGTCTAAACGCCGATGTCGCGATTGAACGGGTCAATAATTATCCGGGTCCTGGGCAAATTTGTCGAATCCCTTTGCTTGAAGGAAGTTGGAGATCAGGGCTGCCAGCGCATCGGCCGTATCCACCCGATAACGGCCCTGTTCATCTACGTCGGCCTTTTTTTTTGCATTGGCGACCACCGCTTGGAGGGATGCCGCGGATAGTTCGATATTAACGTGAACCCTGACCACCGGGCTGTTGTCCGACATGGTTAACCTCGTTTGTTAGCCGTTGATTCGATTCTTGCTTTTCAATTTTTACCACACGGGCAATGAACAGCGCTCCCATTTCCGGTTTCGGTTGACCGGATTCAACGCTCGGTGCAAGCTCCGAGAGTCGGGTAAAAAAGTTACGGAAAAACTGCCCGCGGCGCTCAACACCCAATACCACCCGGTCAATCAGCTTTTTCGGCAGTTGGGTGACGGAATGTTTGGTGACCCAGATTTCCCCTTTTGCGGAGATGCCGGACAGAAGGGAAGACTGATCGGATGCTCCGCCGGGGATCATCAGTTCCATTGAGCCGACAGCTTCCGACGCGGTCAGGTCATCCGTGCCGTGGCTGATGCCCATGTTCAGCCATATTTCATCCGCCCAGCCTTCTTCGGCCTTTAATTGTTCTTCCAGGGCCCGCATTCGGCCGTTCAACTGCATCGCACAGCAGATGGCACTGAAAATGGGATTTCTTCCGATGTTTTCAGAAAACATATATTGGATTTCCGCCCCACTGCTGCCGGCCCGGATACCGCCAAGGGCCCTGACGACATCATCGGCTTCATCCCAGATTCGATTCACTAATTTGAAGTAGACCTCGGGGAGCATGGTGTCGGCGATGCGGTGAGAATCATTGAGTCGCGCCGACAGTATGCAGATGGCTTTTTTTTCGCCGGCGGGCTTGATGTTGCCGACGGCAGGTGCTTGTTTTCCGTTGCCTGAGATCTCAGGCAACCAGTGATCCTGTCGGAGCAGGAATAGGGTACCGGACTTGAATTCCAAGCCAAAAAGCCTCAGGGATGGTTCGTCGGCATCGACACCGCTTCCGATGGTACAGCTGTCCACCCGGAAGGGGTGGATATCCGGAATGGTGTGAGCCTTGCTGGGGTTGTCGGGGATGTGGGCCTTTGAGATAAAGACCGTCCCCGTGTCGAAGATGTCACGGGCGGTTGATCCGCGCAACCGTGTATAAACGAATGAAAAAAGGGCCTGCCAGTCGGGAAGTGTCGCCTTGATGACAGGCCTGAGCAATAGATCGAAAATATTGCCTCGGGATACGGACGCCAGTTCCAGGGCCAGGATTTGGGAAAAGGTGTCCGTTCCGTCGGGGGCCACCCAGCGGGCGGACAGCTTCTTATCGACGAAAAACGCCGGTGCGGCGATCTGATCCGGTGTAAGGGATAGGGGACCGAATTCGTATGGTTCCAACATGCTGGCTCGTTTCCATGCGCTAAATTGAACTTCCGTTTATCAGGTAAACGAGAAAAATCGTCAAGAAAAAAGAACGCTGCTTGAAACTCGCCGAATTTTTCCACACTTTTTTTGCCGACACAGTGGTCAACACACCGTACGCCACCCCGGTGCAGTTGGACCACCTGGAACAGGTGGTCCGCGAAACGGGTCACCACCCCACGCTGATGCACTTGAATGTTAAAAAAAAGGCCGGGCTATAAATTCCCGGGGAATTTATGTTGAGCTACTCCGCCATTATCTTGCGAATCACGCAAGGCAGAATCCCCCCGTTTTCGAAATATTCCACGTCCACTTCCGTATCCAACCGGGATATAACGCTAAAATCGATCTTTCCACCGTCTGCCTTGACGGCCTGAACGGCTAATTGTTTGCGGGGGGACATTTCCTCGATCCCGGAGATGGTGAAGGTTTCAGACCCATCCAGTCCGAGGCTGAGGGCGTTTTGCCCATCGGCAAACACCAGGGGGAGTACGCCCATGCCGACCAGGTTGTTGCGGTGGATACGCTCAAAGGATTGGGCGATGACGGCCTTGATGCCCAGCAAGGCGGTGCCCTTGGCGGCCCAGTCCCGGGAGGAGCCGGTGCCGTATTCCTTGCCGCCCAATACGATCAGCGGCGTTTCTTCAGCCTTGTAAGCCATGGCCGCATTAAAGTTGAACATCTCCTTTTTTTCGGGAAATTTCAGGGTAAAGCTGCCCTGCTTGGGAGCCACCAACCGGTTGTTGATACGGATGTTGCCGAAAGTACCGCGCATCATGACCTCATGATTGCCCCGGCGGGACCCGTAGGAGTTGAACCGGTCTTTGGCAACGCCGTTTTCGACCAGGTATTGTCCGGCTGGATATTCCTCGGGAATGGCGCCGGCCGGTGAGATATGGTCGGTGGTAACCGTGTCTCCCAGTATCAGAAAGGCACGGGCATCGCTGATATCTTCCGATGGTTGCGGCGTCAGGGAAAAACCGTCAAAATAGGGTGGTTTTTTGATGTAGGTGGAGGTGTCGTTCCAGGCAAAGGTGGTACTTTCGGCAACCTCAAGGGCTTCCCAGAAGCGATCGCCGTCGAAGATGTGCGCGTATTGCTTTTCGTAAAACTCTTTTTTGACGTGGGCCGTAACCAGTTCGTCGATCTGGACCCGTGACGGCCACAGATCCTCCAGGTAAACGGGCTGGCCGTTGGGATCGATGCCCACCGGTTCCAGGGTCAGATCGATGTCTACCCGGCCGGCCAGGGCAAAGATGACCACCAACATGGGTGATGCCAGGAAATTGGACTTGATGTTCTGATGAATGCGCGCTTCGAAATTGCGATTGCCGGAAAGCACGGCGGCCACGTTCAAATCGTTTTGGGTGATGACTTTCTCTATGTCGGGATGCAGCGGGCCGCTGTTGCCGATACAGGTGGCACAGCCGAAGGCGGCCAGATGAAAGCCCAGGGCGTCGAAATAAGGCAATAGACCGGCGGCTCCCAGGTAATCCATGACCACTTTGGAGCCAGGTGCCAGGGATGTTTTTACAACGGGTGGTATCTTGAGGCCCCGGGCGACGGCGTTTTTGGCGATCAGGCCGGCGCCCATAAGCACCTGGGGATTGGATGTGTTGGTACAGGAGGTGATGGCGGCAATGACGATGCTACCGTCGCCGATTTTCATGGGCAGGCCACCCAGCTCCATATCGAACCGACGCCGGGCCACCGGATGGCAGCGTTTGGCGCGCACGGTCTTACAGCCGGATTCATCGTGGAATTCGGAAATAGGTTTGATTTCGGCATCGCGGTTGTATTCGCAGCCGAGGATGTCGGCGAAGGTTTTCTTCATGTCGGGCAGTAAGATGCGGTCCTGGGGCCGGGCCGGGCCGGCCAGGCACGGCTGCACGCTTGACAGGTCCAGTTCCACCACTTGGGTGAATTCCGGCTCCGCTTCGCCGCTGTAGAACATCCCCGTGGCCTTGGTATAGGCCTCCACCAGCCGGGCACGATCACCCCTGCCGGTGAGTTTCAGGTAATCCAGGGTCTTCTGATCAACCGGAAAAAAACCGAGGGTGGCACCATACTCCGGGGTCATGTTGGCGATGGTGGCGCGATCGGTGACGGAGATGCGTTGCATGCCGGGACCGAAATACTCTACAAACTTTTCCACGACATTGAACCGGCGCAGCATTTCGGTGATGGTAAGAACCATGTCTGTGGCGGTAACATCCGCCTTCAGGCTGCCGGTCAGTTTGACGCCGATTACTTCGGGGATCGACATGTAGTAAGGCTGACCAAGCATGACGGCTTCGGCTTCGATGCCGCCAACGCCCCAGCCCATCACGCCGATGCCGTTGATCATGGGGGTGTGGGAATCGGTGCCAACGACGGTGTCCGGATAGACGATCGCATGGCCGTGCATATCTTGGGTGATGACCACCCGGCCGAGATTTTCCAGGTTCACCTGGTGGCAGATTCCCGAATTGGGGGGCACCACCTTGAAATTGGCAAAGCTTTTCTGGGCCCACTTGAGCAGTTCGTAGCGTTCGCTGTTGCGATTGTACTCCAGGGCCACATTTTTCTCAAGGGCGTCGTCGGTGCCGAAGTTATCCACTTGGATGGAGTGGTCCACCACCAGTTCCGTGGGAACCAGGGGGTTGACCTGCGCGGGATTTTTGCCCAGGGCCTTGACCGCATCACGCATGGCGGCCAGGTCTACCACCGCCGGCACGCCGGTAAAGTCCTGCATGAGCACACGCGCCGGATGGAATGGGATCTCCACCGGCGCGTCATAGCGCTTTTGCCAGCGGACGATATTGGCCAGGTCCACCTCCTTGACCACGTGGCCGTCAAACTTTCGTAACAGATTTTCCACCAGGATTTTTATAGAGTAGGGCAGCTTTTCTACCGATCTCCCGTTGTCGGCGGCATATTGAATGAAATCAAAGTAGGTGACCGTCTTTCCGTCGACTGAAAGCGGCTTCGAATAATCAGTATTTTTCATGGCAAGGTCCTTTTCGCAGGTTAAGTAGTCCGGGAAAATGATCGGTTGAAAATATAGGACGGCTGATCTGAGACGCTTTTTGCGAATCGGGGATTTATCGCAAAGCCATCAGGTTTTACTAAATTATAGAAATTTATTTTGCAGAGCAAGAAAAAAACAGGACGGCGAACCATCGGCAGGACAGACGGAATTAAATCCGGTAGATTCGGGGAAACAGTTTTTACCGGCGAAATGATTTTGGCGCTTGACAAAAACAGGCCCATGGATCATGTGGATGGCCAAGCTGGAAAGCAGACGGGCTGTCTGTCACAACAAAAACTGAAGACAGGAAAAGATTCCCCATGGTCGTCAAGAAAAAACAGATTGTCGAATGTGACCTCATCGATGTGGCCTTCGGTGGCAAGGGGTTGGCCAAAATCGACGGCTTCGCCGTTTTCATCGATCAAAGCGTAACCGGCGACCGGGTCGCCGCCCGCATCACCAGAAAAAAACGCAACTACGCCGAGGCCGTGGTACAGGAACTGCTGGTGCCGTCGTCCATGCGTGTGGATCCGCCTTGTCCCTACAGCGGCTTTTGCGGCGGCTGCAAATGGCAGTTTATCGACTATCCCCACCAGCTTGAATTCAAACGCCGCCATGTGGCGGAGTCCCTGGAGCATATCGCACTGATCGGCGGAACCACCGTACACCCGACGCTACCGTCGCACCATCTATTCGGCTACCGTAACAAAATGGAATTTTCCTGCTCGGACCGTCGCTGGCTGATGCCCCACGAGATGAACACCGGTGCGGACATCAGCTTCGCATTGGGGTTGCATGTGCCCGGGACCTTCCACAAGGTGCTGGATACCCGAGCCTGCCTGCTGCAGCCGGAAACAGGAAACCGCATTTTAAATACCGTGCGCAGCTACATGCGCGCCTCGGATCGACCGGTTTACGGGCTGCGCACCCATGAAGGATTTTGGCGGTTTCTCATGTTGCGGCACTCGGTGGCCCGTGACCGGTGGATGGTCAATGTTGTTACCGCCATTGAGGATCGTGATGCGGTCATGCCCCTGGCCGACCTGCTCCTGGCCCAATTCCCCGAGGTGGTCTCCGTGGTCAACAATATTACGGCCCGGCACTCGGGCGTGGCCATCGGCGAGCGAGAAATCCACCTGGCCGGAGAACCGGCGCTGACGGATCGAATCGGCCCCTTTGAATTTGAGATCTCGGCCAACTCCTTTTTCCAGACCAACACCCGCGGTGCACAACAATTATACGACACGGTGGGGCGGTATGCGGCACTCAAGGGAGACGAGAAGGTGCTGGATCTGTATTGCGGCACCGGAACCATTGCCATCTGGCTGGCCCAACGGGCCGGGGAGGTGATCGGCCTGGAACTGGTGGAAAGCGCCGTAACTGACGCCCGCAAGAACTGTGAAAGAAACGGTATCGACAACTGTCGTTTTATACTCGGGGATATCAAAGATACCCTGGAGACCATCCATGCGGTGCCGGAACTCCTGGTGATCGATCCCCCACGTGCCGGCATGCACAAGGATGTGGTCAGGCAGGTGCTCAAACTGGCGCCGGAAAAAATTGTCTATGTTTCCTGCAACCCGGCCACCATGGCCAGGGACGTTCTGGAACTCAAGGCAGTATACACGGTCGAAGAGGTCCAGCCGGTGGACATGTTTCCCCACACCTTTCATATTGAATCCGTGGCCAGGCTGACCAAGCGCGGGTAAACGGGGTCATGCGGCCGTTATTTTTCATCAAGTTCCGCTAATAGAATTCCCAACCGCTTTCAGCGACGGCAGATGTTACGGTTATTGTTCCTCAGGTGTTGTTTTACACGTGTGTTTTGATATGGGTGACGACACCGCCGATGACTGATAATTTATCCATTCAATAAAAAGACATGAATCATGGACACACACGACGATCTTGAAAAGAGCCGCACCCAACTGAAAAAAGAGGCCGTGGCCCTCCAGAAAACAGGGGAGAAACTGGTCACGCTTTCCGACGACCAGTTAAGCCGCATGGCATTGCCCACGGCGCTGAGGGAGGCCATCCAGGAGGTTCGGGTGATGAAATCCCATGGGGCCCGGCGGCGTCAGATGCAGTATGTCGGCACGCTGATGCGCACCGCGGATGTTGAACCCATCGAGCAGGCACTCATGGCGATCGAACAGGGGGCCTACCGGCAGGCCAAAGAATTTCACCGTATCGAACGCTGGCGCGATGGGTTGGTCGGTGGGAATGATGACATGATGAATGAAATTATGGCCACCTTTCCCGATACGGATCGTCAGCGTCTGGGGCAACTGGTGAGAAGTGCCCGCAAAGAGAAACAGAAAAATACCCCGCCGAAATCCGCCCGCAATCTATTCCGTTATCTGAAGGAATTGGCAGCCGACCAATAGTGTCCGGCCATTTCGGGATGGACGCTGTTAAAACGCCCCCAACTGGCACGTGGACACCTTGATCTCCATGGATTCACAGGCACAGGCCACCTCCAATTTCGTCAGGTTTAACCGGTTGGCCACAGCCCAGGCCGCATCGCAGCTAATCTTCCCGCCATCCATGGCATCGGTAATGGCCTTTTTCAGATCCTGAGCAACGGCTGATGAGACCTCTATCTTTTTGTCTTTATTGGCGCCGTATCCAAAAAGTCCCATCTGGCATTTATTGATTCGTTTTTCCAGCAGGTCGATATTCATGCCCACGATCTTCGGGGAAACACCTTGTTTTTTGGCAATCTCGTGGGCCGCCGCGCAGGTAACACACCCTCCGTTTTCCCTGTTGCGGATTTCATCGGCGATGGCGGCATCGATTTTCCCGCCAGGATGTTTGGCTGCGTAATGGCCGGCATCTTCATGTGCCATGGTATACCTCGCTTTGGTTTGTGTGTTAACGAAATTGGCGTCGTCATCTTTTTTTGATCCCCGCCACTACCCAGTAAACACTCCATCCCACGACGACCGGTCCGATGCCGATCACGGCGGAGGGGATCATGGCCTGTTGCCAGGGCCTGAAATAAACGGCACAGGCCAGGGGCCAGAGAATGGAAATGACGATGGCCAGGCGAAGCGTCCAGGAAAATCTCATGGCGGGGCGGTGCAGCACGACTTTTTGGGGAGCCGGCAGCGGTTTCAGCATCCGGGGAACCAGGAAGATCCCCAGCACAATGAGCACGATAAGCAGGATTTCCTGTATGCCTGAAAACATGGGTCCTTTCAGTGGGCCATCGTAGGTTAACGGGTTGTTGACAAGGGGAATTATTATGACACAAACCCTTGGGTTAGGCAAACATAGACAACGCCGGAGCAAGGCTTTCGGCTCTCTCCTGATCTTGGGGATAAGGGCCGCGGCAAGAAATAAAAACACAGCTTGCTGTATGTTGGTCCATCTACCACGTTACATCCACCGGCACATCTCCTGATCTTCAGAGTCCTTGACACAAAAAGGGGCTTTTGAGATAATCACGATGGCGGTAAAACATTTCAGAACGATCCGTTTATAAGGACGCGACCCGGTTTTAAAAGCCATCAAAGAAATGCTTTAACAGGAACCCCCCATGTACTTATCCCATTTTTTTTTAAACCTTAAACCCTTTCAAATCACGACGGATCAACGTTTCTTGTATTTAAGCGATAAGCACAAGGAAGCGCTGGCTATCCTTAACTACGGGATTGAGGACAATCGCGGTGTTCTGGTTCTAACGGGTGATGTCGGCACCGGTAAAACCATCCTTGTTCACGCACTCATGGATAACTTGGGACCAGAGGTAAAAACGGCATTGATACAGGATCCCAGTTTGAAAGGGATCGATTTTTTCAACTTTGTGGCCCATGCGTTTGGCATGGAAACCGAATTTACAACCAAAGGCGAATTTTTAATCAATTTTGGCAACTTTCTGGATGGTCTCTTTAAAGCCAACCGGCAAGCCGTTCTCATTTTAGATGAAGCACAATATATAGACCCCGTTCAGCTTGAGGAGATCCGAATTTTATCCGATTTGGAGCGTGAGAATAACAGACGGCTCAATATTTTTTTTGTGGGGCAGGATGAATTCAATTTGTTGTTGGCGGATCCGCATCTTCGCGCGCTAAAGCAGCGGATCACGACCCACTATCATATTGGGCCATTGTCCCTGAAAGAAACGAGTGGTTACGTGGAATACCGGTTGAGGGTGGCCGGATGTGATCGGCAGCTGTTCACGCCGCCGGCGCTTAAGCGGATATTCAAGCTCACCAACGGTTATCCCCGCTTGATCAATATCATTTGTGACCACTGTTTGCTAGTCGCGTTCGTAAAGGATGTGCACCAAATCGATCCCGCCATCGTAAAGGAATGCGCTGCGGATCTGATGCATCCGAGCCAGTTCAAAAAAAAAGTCGATAGCCCCTTGGAGAACCGGTCAAGACTTGCCAATAAACCGGCGGCAGACATTCAGCCGTCCGCAGGGCCCAAAACGCTACCCGCGGTTACGACTCAAACGACCAAGCCATTTGAGTCTCCCGAGCGCCCAACGTCCTTGGCCTTCTTACGCAAACCAGCCTGCCTGTTCGCCGTGGTCGTTTTATTTCCGGCCTTGGTGTGGCTCCACTTTCGGGATGACCCGAACCCCAACCCTCAAGCATCTTCGCGATCCTCAAATTATCATAAGGAGAACCAGGCCGGAGCGGACGTCAATCCAAAGAAAAACGATGCAGTACCTTCGGCGACAATAAAACCGGATGACAATACCCCATCCGACGGCAAGGCGGAAGCCGCAGAAAGTGTTCCCCATGCAGACCCACTATCCACGCCGCCCGCAACCAGTGTAGATGATGCGCCGCCCGTGCGCTCTGAAAAGAAAGGGGAGACAGCACCGGTTGCGACCGAAATAACCTATCCCTCCCCCCATGACGGCATCGACTCCGACAAAAGCTCCCATTCAAGAGATAGCGGTCACGCCNCTACCGGACACCNAAAGTGACCCAATCTCAGACCTCATTGGTTGAACAGGGTCAATTGACCGGTTTTCTTCGGTCGGGACTTTACCGGGACGACCGCGGGTTCGCCGGNGGCCGATGCCTCCGGGACTTCATAGGTCACTTGGAACCGGTTTTGCCCCGTCGCTTTAATGGCGGTGGGCAAAGGGAGCATCAGCTCGCTTTCCTGGCGGGTGATCACCGGGAACCCGTATACCCGGTTGGTGTGTTTGATGGCCTTGCCCGCTGCTTGCCTGTCGCGGATAAATTGCAGGTGGTCATCGAACCGGTTGGCGATGCGCCGGCGTCCCGCTTCGATGACCTGCCCGCATCCTTCACCAATCGACGACTGGAAGGCCTTGTCCAGCTCGTACCCCACGCTGTTTCGGCCGGCAATGGCAGCGGCAAACAGGGTGGTCCCGGTGCCCAGAAACGGGTCTATCACCGTATCGCCCATGACGGAAAACATGGATACTAGTCGGTAGGCCAATTCAAACGGGTAGGCGCCGCTGCGTTGTCTCATTTTTTTATCACCGGTTTTTTGTCGGGTCCCCTTCAGATCCATCCAGACATCGGAAAACCACTGGTTGCGTTCCTCCCAGAAAAAAGCGCTTTGGCGTCGGTTGCCTTTTTCTTCCGGGGTTTTGAACAGGCGTTTGCCGCCTTTTCGAAAAATCAGGATGTATTCGTGTTCCAATGTCACATAGGCGCCGGGCGGCATCATGCCCGACCCCATGAACTTGTTGGGGGCGTTGGTCTGCTTTCGCCAGAGGATGTTGGGCAGGTTGCAAAAGCCCAGGCCCAGCATGTGGGACAGAATGCGACTGTGGTTGGGGTAGAGGGCAAAATCTCCATGAATGGTCCGGGTTGCATCGCCGATGTTGATGCAGGCAATGCCGCCGGGTACCAGTATCCGGTATAGATCATCCCATACCCGGTCCAGCTGCCGGTGCATTAGCTCAAACGCCTTTTTTCCGGTTTGGCTTTTCAGGGCGCTGTCGATGGCGACCTGGCGGCAGAACAACGCATCCCACATTTCGATCATCGGATAGGGCGGGGATGTTACCACCAGGTGAACACTCTGGGAGGCAACGTCGGTCATTTTTTTTGCATCGGCAAACCGGATGCGGTGGTCGGATATCATGGGTAGACCGGCTCCTTTGTGAATCCTTTCATTTCTCCAATATTTTCGGTTATTCGGCGCTCATTAAATTCACATCGGGGTCGATCGTATGGATCCAGATATTCCTCCGCCTTGGGGGTATGCAGCACCAGGATTACCCCTTCCCATACGGCAATTTCCGTTTTTAGGTCGATTTTCATATATGCTAAGCCTTTAACAATGGTATGGAAACGGTATTGCATGATGGGTTTCGGTAAGGGATAGGTATCAGAAAAAACAAGAAAAGAAAATCCGTATGCGATTAAGGTGATAAAATAGGGTGGTATCGATCCCATCGCCTTGACATCCAAAGGCGCGGCAAATATTCTGATAGCGATAACCAACAACGAAAAAGATGCTGTGGGAGGATGCCATGTCTCAACAAACCAGGGCGCACCTGATCGTCTCCGGTCGGGTTCAAGCCGTCTGCTTCAGAATGGAAACCCAAAAGGCGGCAGCGCGCTTCGGGGTTTGCGGATGGGTCAGAAACAAACGTGACGGATCCGTGGAAACGGTCGTCGAAGGTGACGAAACGGATGTGACGTCCCTGATCAACTGGTGCAAAACCGGTCCGCCCATATCCAGGGTGGAAAAAGTGGATGTTTCCTGGCAGGAATACCGGGGTGAGTTTGATGATTTCAGCATTCGATACTAACGCGAAGCCAATTACTGGAGGCAGCCATGGCCGTGATCAGATCCCTTCAAAAAGCCGAAAAATTAGAAATTGAGAAATTTACCCCCCCGAAGGATATCCGCTCCCTTTCCAAAACGCATGTGCCCTATAGCGGGTCCCCGCAAAAACATCCCCTGGATTCGGAGCAGATCATCCTAATCCCCGATCCATATAACGAAAAAAGCCCTTACCTGGAATTTTGCAAACATGACATCACCCACGTGGAAAAACTGGCCAATATCGTCAATATGGGCGGGGAGACGGTCAGCATAGCCAGAATCTGGGTCAAAAAAGGCAGCCTGGCCATCCAGTGTACGCCGTTTCAGGTTACATAACTGTAGAGACGTTCATGGTGTGAGTTGACGCCATCACGGTTTCGCCCGATTTTCCGACATCCGGTCTCAGTCATCCGTCTTCTGGATTCGGTCAGGCGCAGGCATCCGTATCCATCAATTTCCGGTTCGTAAGCTCACTTTTTTCCGCGGCATTGTCGAAGGCATCATCAAAATCCATGCCGATAGTGACTTCGCTGCCGCCGCTGACTTTGGTTTTGGCGTTGGGATAGCGCTTCCTGAAGACATGGAGCATGGCGGTATTTTCGCGCAGGACCGTGGCGGAAAATGCCTTGAAGTTATTCTCTTTGGCGATACGCTCCAAGTCTGCCAGCAAATAGGAGGCGATGCCCATACCCTGAAAATCCTCACGAACAACAAAGGCCACCTCCGCTTCGGTATCGCTTTCATTCGCATAGGAGCCGATGGCGACGATCTCCTGGTGGCCCCCGATGCGAACGAGACCGATCATGGAAATGTTTTTCCGGTAATCCACGCTGGCCCATTGTTGCTGCACCACCTCGTGGGAGAAAAGCTTCATTTTGTAGAAAAACCGGAAATAGATGGTTTTTTCCTGAAGGGAGTAAAAAAAGTTGCGGTAGGCAAACTCATCAGAGGGCAGCAGGGGGCGGAACTCCACTGTTTTGCCGTCTTTCAGCGTTAACCGATTTTTATAACCCTCGATGAAGATCAAGTCGTCCCGGGAGGGCGGCAGCTGATCAGAGAAGATGTAATGTCGGGTTTTGGCTACGTCGATGAGTTCCTCTCTGAACTTGGGATGGGCGATTTGGGCCAGTTCCATCACGCGCTGATAGATACTCTTTCCCTGAAGCTCGGCGATACCGTACTCGGTAACCACGAAGTTTACATCACCCCGGGTCGTGGCCACCCCGGCACCTTCGCTCAAATGGGGAACGATTCTAGAGACGGCACCGTTTTTGGCTGTGGAGGGTAGGGCGATGACGGAAAAGCCTCCTTTGGACATGGCGCTGCCCCGCAGAAAATCCACCTGATCACCGATGCCGCTGTAAAACAAATAGCCCATGGAATCGCTGCACACCTGTCCGGTCAGGTCCACCTCCAGGGCCGAGCTGATGGAGATGAGGTTGTCGTTTCGGGCGATGACGGTGGGGTCGTTGACGAATTCCGACGACCGGAAATAGAACGTGGGATTGTTGTCCACATAGCGGTATAGCTTATCCGAGCCCATGCACAGGGAGGCCACCACGCGGCCGGGCAGCAGGGTTTTTTTGCGGTTGGTAATCACTTTTTTCTCGAGTAGGGGCAAAAAACCATCGGTAATCAACTGGGTGTGGATGCCCAGATCTTTCTTGTTGGTCAGGTGCTGCAAGATGGCATAGGGAAGGTGCCCGAAACCGATCTGAAGGGTGGCGCCATCGTCCACCAGTTGGTTGACATAAAACCCGATGCGGCTGGCGGTTCCCGAATCCTTGATGATAGGCAGGGCCTCCACCAGCGGCTCCTCGTACTCCACGAGATAGTCGATATCGTCGATGTGAACAAAACCGTCTCCCCACGTCCGGGGCATGCGGGGATTGACCTGGGCGATGACTATTTTGGCATTTTGCATGCCGGCTTGGGTGATGTCGATGGATACACCGAGACTGCAGTAACCGTACTTGTCCGGTGGACTGACCTGAATCAGGGCCACATCTAGGCCAATCCGATGGTTGGCAAAGTATCGGGGAATTTGGGACAGGTAGGTGGGAATGTAGTCGATTTTGCCTTCGAAGGCCGCTTTTCTCATGGAACTGCTGATGAAAAAAAGCTTAAGGGAGAATCGCCTTAAAAACCGGGGATCGTCCACATAGTCCGAAAAGGTCCAGGAAAGCATCTGGTAGACCATGATATCCTGCATGCTCTGATCTTCCACCATGGTCCGGATCAAGTGCTGGGGTTCACCGCATCCGGTGCCGATGAACACCCGGCTTCCATTCTTGATTTTGGATATGGCGGTTTCAGCGTTCACCAGCTTCCCAGGACATGTCCTCTTCAGATCCATCCTGTTCCTTCCCATCCTCAAATAAAAATAAAACGGTGAACGGCACCGATACCCCGTCACCCCAATAGGGGAGAATATAAATCGTGGTCATTCCATCCTAAATCCATCGGATAGTCAAGCAGACAGTTAGGGCGATGCGAATGCGTTTGAAGGCCCACATGAACCCGTTCAATGGTCACGATGATGAAATTTTACGTAAATGCACCGACTATCGGTCCCAATCTACACAAAACAGTTGACAGGATCGAGGCCGGCTCATACTTTTCCCAGCCAGAGAGTTATCACCGTGTTCTCACAGAAAGGCAGGAAAAGACCCATGAAAGTGATTCAATACAAACAGGAACCGGAGACCCGCTTTGAAAACGAGATGGTAAAGGGCGTTTCCGGCCGGGTTGTCATCGGCAAGGCGGATGGCGCCGCCAATTTTTGCATGCGCGTGTTCGAACTGGACAAGGGCGGCTTTACCCCAAAACATCAACATGACTGGGAGCATGAAATTTTTTTCCATGCCGGTCGGGGTGAGGTATGGCAAAACGGCAACTGGGTGCCTGTGAGATCCGGCAGTGTGGCCTATATTCCCGGCAACCAAGAACACCAGATCAGAAATGCCGGCGACGACCGGCTAACCTTCGTTTGCCTGATACCATCCGGCGCGCCGGAACTGTAGCATGGCCGGACCATGCCGAAGTCCGCTGCCCACCGTAGACATCATCATCGAGGTACGTGATGACCATCCCCGATTTGCCGGACGTATTTGATTCCCTGTGGCTGGATGCCTGCTTGGCCACCATGGCCGGCAAGCGCCCATACGGCATGCTTGAAAAAGGCGCCATGGCCGTAAACGACGGTCGCATTGTCTGGCTCGGGCCCCAGGATCGTCTTTCTGCGGATGCGGTAGCAACCGCCCGGTCGGTGGTCCGCCTTGGTAACAGATGGGTCACCCCGGGGCTCGTCGATTGCCATACGCACCTTGTCTACGCCGACAACCGCGCCGGAGAATTCGAAATGCGGCTCAACGGTGCCACCTACGAGGAGATCGCCCGGTTCGGCGGTGGCATCATCAGCACGGTTACAGCGGTGAGAAACGCCACGGAAACAGAACTCTTCGATCAATCTGCCGTCCGGCTCAAAGCCATGCTGGCTGAAGGGGTGACCACCGTGGAAATCAAATCCGGATACGGACTGGATACGGAAAACGAGTTGAAGATGCTCCGGGTCGTGCGGCGATTGGACGAGGCCTTCCCGGCGGACGTTTTGGCGACGTTTTTGGGCGCCCACGCCCTGCCACCGGAATATACGGGACGGTCGGACGCCTATATCGACTTGGTGACAGACGCGATGATTCCCGCCGTGGCCGCCGACGGTTTGGCCCGGGCGGTGGATGCCTTTTGCGAACGGATTGCTTTCTCCCCGGAACAGATCGAACGGGTTTTTTCCGCCTCCAGACAAAACGGCCTCGACGTCAAACTGCATGCCGAACAACTCAGCGACAGCAAAGGGGCCGTCATGGCTGCCCGTTTCGGTGCCCTGAGCGCGGACCACCTGGAGTATTTGGCGGATGACGGCGCTGAAGCCATGGCCGCAGCCGGCACCGTGGCGGTGTTGCTCCCGGGGCCCTTTTATTTTCTCGGGGAGACAAGAAAGCCGCCGGTGGATCTGCTGCGCCGGCGAGGGGTCACCATGGCCCTGTCCACCGACTGCAACCCCGGGACCAGTCCGACCACATCGCCGCTTCTGATGATGAATATGGGCTGTGTCAATTTCGGTCTTACCCCGGCTGAAGCCTTGGCCGGTTTTACGCTCAACGCCGCCAGCGCACTGGGCATACAAGACCGACGGGGGACCCTCGAGATCGGCAAACAGGCCGATTTTGCAGTCTGGGACATTCAAGAACCAGCTGAACTGGCTTATCGCATGGGTGGGAATCCCTGCCACATGACTGTTATCGGCGGAGAGATCGTTAACGGTTGACGTTACCCTCCTGTTCTGCGATATGCGTAGTTTCATCGGTTTTGCGGGAAAACGGAGCCTCCAAAAGGTCGTTGAATTGATGAATCGTTATTCTTCCGAGATGAAACGGGGCAGCTAAATTGTTGTGCGATGGTTTCTCCTTTTCCAAATAAACCCAATAATCAGAGAGGAATCCAATGATTACCTTGCTGGATTATGGTGCGGGAAACGTCCGCAGCGTCATCAACGCCATCGAGAAACTGGGTGAAACGGTCAGTGTGGCCGCGTCGGGCCGCGAAATCCTGGCTGCCGAAAAGTTGGTTTTCCCCGGGGTGGGGAACTTCGGCAGCATGATGCATATCCTAAGACGGAAACAGTTTGTGGAACCGCTGCTGGGTTATCTGGGCTCCGGGCGTCCCTTTCTCGGAATCTGTGTGGGTATGCAGGCCCTGTTTGAAGGCAGCGATGAAGCTCCCGAAGAGAACGGACTGGGCATCCTGCCGGGACGGGTGAAACGGTTTGACGTGGATCTGGCCGTTCCCCATATCGGCTGGAACGGAATCAGCGTCAAACAGCCCACCGACCTTTTTTACGGGCTTGACGGTGACGAGAAATTCTATTTTGTACACTCCTATCACGTGGTTGCCGACGATCCGGCAGTGGTTCTGACGACCACCGATTACGGATATCCGTTTGTCAGCGCCGTCCAAAAGGGCAGCGTCCAGGGCACCCAGTTTCATCCGGAAAAAAGCGGGGCCTCCGGCCTGACCTTGCTGGAGAATTTTATCCGCAAGGATCGTGAAGCTACGATCCCCATGCGAAGCCCGTCGCAGACCCGCCTGACCAAACGCATCATCGCCTGCCTGGATGTACGTACGAACGACCGGGGTGACCTGGTGGTGACCAAGGGTGACCGGTATGATGTGAGAGAAGACGGAAATGTACGCAACCTGGGCAAGCCTGTGGAATTGGCCGGCCGCTACTTTGATGAGGGGGCCGACGAGGTGACCTTTCTCAACATCACCGGGTTTAGGGATTTCCCCCTGGAAGACATGCCCATGATCCAGGTGCTCAAAGATACGTCCAGAAACGTATTCGTGCCGCTGACCATCGGCGGCGGCATCCGGGATTTTACCGATAAAAACGGCCGCGCCTACACGGCGCTTCAGGTGGCGGCCGAGTACTTCCGCTCCGGGGCGGACAAAGTCTCCATTGGCAGCGATGCGGTTTTCATCGTCGAGGAATATCTGAAAACCGGTGAAAAGAGCGGCCGGAGCACCATCGAGCAGATCTCATCCATGTACGGCAACCAGGCTGTGGTCATCTCCATCGATCCCCGCCGCGTGTATGTGGATTCTCCGGATCAGACCCCTCATCCAACCGTCGAAACCACCATTCCAGGGCCCGAGCATCAGCGATACTGCTGGTTCCAGTGCACCGTGAAGGGTGGACGGGAAGGGCGGGATGTAGATGCCGTGACGTTGGCCCGGACGTGTGAGACATTAGGCGCAGGGGAGATCCTGCTTAACTGCATCGACCGTGACGGTACCAATATGGGGTTTGACGTCGAGCTGATCAACGCCGTGAAGCGGGCGGTCACCATCCCGGTGATTGCCTCCAGCGGTGCCGGATGCGAAGCCCACTTTGCCGAGGTATTTGAACGGACCGATGTCGAATCGGCCCTGGCCGCCGGTATCTTTCACCGACGCGAAGTGCCCATCGCCGCCGTCAAAGCACATCTTAAGGGCAAGGTTGAAGTCAGACAATAGCCGGTTGAATATTGGGTTTATTGTGAAAATCCCGCCAGCACGGCTTTTCCCTTTGACCCAAAAGAATCGATCCGCTCGGCTGGGCATCGTTCATCAGGTCTCCCCCAGGTAGCATCCCTCGTAATCCAACGTGCAAAGGGGGGGCGCTTCCCCATTGAAAACGGCATTGACCACCTCTCCCAAGAAAAGGGTGTGGTTGCCCGGCGCCAGACGCTGGGTAATGCGACACTCCATGCAACCGATGCAGTCCGCCAGGATCGGACATCCGGTCACACCGTCGCGACAGGCGATCGAGGCAAATTTTGCCCCTGGATCCGGGCCCTTAAAGCGGGCCAACAGATCCTTCTGATCCCCGGCAAGGATATTCAGGGCGAAATGGCCGCTTTTTTCCAACAATTCGTGTGAATAGCGGTTGGGGTGGACCGCCACCATGATCAGTGGCGGATCGAAGGATACCTGGCTCACCCATGAGGCGATCATGCCGTTGGTGGTGTCCGCATACCGACTGGTAAGCACGTAGATCCCGTACGTCATGTGGGCCATATTATTCCTAAGGTCTTCGTTCATGATCTACTCCCGCGAATGTGTTGATTCCAGGTGGGTTTGCAAGGTATCCATCTTCTTTGAACCGGAAGAAAATGGCTGTTATTAATACCTGCCGTATTCCCCCACCGGGGTTCGAGCCAATGTTCTCGACCCGAACCGCTCCATTTATTTTTTTTACAGTGTGCTAAAGGATAGGGCAATACGATACGATATGAAATGTACGCGTGGGTTGTCAATGAGGCCGGCAGCCTTTTCGAAAATAAAAAGTAATAATGGGTTAAATACTTGATAGTTTAATAGAAAACGAATATATAGTGTGATGTAGTATTTTTGATGCACAATATCATTACGACATGAACCAAACGAAGAAAGGCGATGAACCAATATGACTGATAAAGGAAAACGCGATCACAATTATCACGGCGGGCAATATGTCAACTTGATCGTGGATCCGCAGCGGTCGGCATTGTTGAAGAGAATATCCACCGACCTTTCCAGCATCACCTTGGATGACCGTCAGCTCTGCGACTTTGAACTGCTTACCACGGGGGCCTTTTCCCCGTTGGCCGGTTTCATGAACCGCAGTAATTACGAATCCGTTCTGGATCGGATGAAGCTGCAGGACGGGACACTGTGGCCGGTTCCTATCTGCCTGGACGTCTCTGAAACGACGGCCAGGCCTTTGGAAGCCGGTCAGTCCGTGGTCGTTCGGGATCCCGAAGGATTTCTCCTGGCCATTATGCATGTGGAAGATATCTGGAAGCCGGACAAGGAAAAAGAGGCGACGCTCCTTTACGGAACCACCGATAAATCCCATCCGGGGGTGGCCGGTTTATTTCAAAATATTGGTGAATATTATATTGGCGGCGCCCTGGAAGTGTTGAACCTACCGCTTCATTTTGATTTCAAGCAGCTGCGAATGACACCACCGGAAGTTCGTGGACTTTTCAAGAAGCTGGGGTGGAATCGCATCGTCGGTTTTCATACTGCAAACACCATTCACCAGCCGGAATTCGAAATGGCCATCCGCGCCATGAAAAAAAGCCGGGCCAATCTGTTGCTGCTTCCCGGCGTAGGAATGACCGGTCCCGGTGATTTCGACTATTACACGCGTGTCCGCTGTTACCGCCATGTCGTTGGATATTTCCCCCCGGAATCCGCGGTCATGAGCCTTCTTCCCCTCTTCATGAGGATGGCGGGCCCGCGGGAGGCGCTGCTTCAATGCATCATCGGTAAAAATTATGGCTGCACCCACTTCATTATTGGCCATCGGCATGCGGACCCGTGTGGCCAAAATGGCGCGGCGCCGTTTTATGACAGCGATGCCACACACGCCTTCGTACAGGAGTTTGCCGAAAAGATCGGGATATCTGATATCTCGTTCGATGAACTGGTCTACCTGCCTTTTGAAGACGAATTTTTCCCGAAGGATGAAATCGACGCGGGAACCGAGACGATCTCTCTTTCAAGTTTAGATATTCGTGACCGAATCCGATCCGGCAGAAGGATCCCCCGATGGGCCACCTTTCCGGAGGTGGTGGGTGAACTGAAAAAAGCTTATCCACCACCTTCGAGGCAAGGCTTTACCATATTTTTTACCGGCCTGTCCGGGTCCGGAAAATCGACCATCGCCCGTGTGCTTTATGCCAAGATGCTTGAAATTGGAAAACGCCCGGTCACCCTCTTAGATGGGGACATTGTCAGACTGAATCTTTCCAATGAACTGACCTTTTCCAAGGAACATCGGGATATCAATGTCCGGCGCATCGGCTTTGTGGCCTGCGAGATCACCAAAAACCGGGGGGTTGCCATCTGTGCGCCCATCGCCCCGTATGCGGCTACTCGTGCCGAAATTCGATCCAATATTGAAGCCTCCGGCGGTTTTGTCGAGGTCCATGTGGCAACGCCTCTGGATGTCTGTGAAAAGCGTGACCGAAAGGGCATGTACGCCAAAGCCAGGGCTGGGCTAATAAAAGGATATACCGGCATTGACGACCCCTATGAAATTCCGGATGCCCCTGAAGTGCGGGTGGACACCTCCGGCAAATCGCCGGATGAGGCCGCCCAAGAGATTCTTATTTTTTTGGGACAAAAGAGGTATATATAATTAACGAAATTCAAACGACAACAGGATGGCTGCCCCATCGCTTAATGGATTTCGGTAACAAAACGGCATGGACACAATAAACGGACCTATGAAAAACACAAAGCAAAAGATTCTCGTTGTTGGTGGGGCCGGCTACATCGGTTCCCACATGGTTCGACAACTGGTTAATGCCCGATATGACGTGGTCATTCTGGACAACCTGTCGACCGGCCGCCGTAGACTGGTTCAAGGCGATGATTTCGTTCAAGGAGATCTGGGAGACCCCGCCTTGCTGAGCAGGCTGTTCGGCACGCATATATTTGATGCGGTGATGCATTTTGCGGCGTTTTCCCAGGTCGGCGAATCGATGAATCAGCCGCTCGAGTATTACCGGAATAACCTGGCTGAAACGATTTTCTTGCTTGATGCCATGATGCGTCATGGTGTGAGGCGATTCATTTTTTCATCCACAGCAGCCGTTTACGGAGAGCCGATGGCGATCCCCATCACCGAAGAACATCCGTGCATGCCCACCAATCCGTATGGGAACACGAAACTGGCCGTAGAGCGTATGTTGGTCGACTGTGATGCGGCTCACGGATTGAAATTTACGGCCCTTCGTTATTTCAATGCGGCCGGTGCCGATGAATGCGGTGAGATTGGTGAAATGCACGACCCTGAAACGCATCTGATTCCCATCATTTTAAAGGCGGCTTCAGGTCAGATTGACCACATCCGGGTATTTGGCACCGATTATCCCACCGCGGACGGCACCTGCATACGGGATTACGTGCATGTCAACGATTTGGCCCAGGCCCACCTGCTGGCCCTGGATGCATTACTCGCAGGCGGGGAGAGTAACGTTTATAATCTGGGGAGCAGCAACGGATTCTCGGTGAAGGAGGTGATCGGCAAAGTGGAAGCGATCACCGGAAAAAGGTTGCCGGTAGTGGACGCGTCGCGCCGACCCGGTGACCCGGCAATCCTGATTGCCAGTTCTGAAAAGATTAAACAGGAGCTGGGCTGGAACCCGGTGTACAACGACCTTGAAACGATCATCCGAACCGCGTGGGACTGGCACCTAAAACAATGAATACGTGAGAAATAACCATGTATCTTGATTTTTACCAATTGAATTTAAAGCCTTTTCAGATCAGTACGGATCCCCGATTCCTATTGCTTGGCGAAAAGCACCGGGAGGCGTTAGCGGTTCTGAAATATGGCATCCTTGACAACAAGGGGTTTCTGCTGCTCACCGGGGATGTGGGCACGGGAAAGACCACGCTTCTGAATGCCCTTGTCGAAACTCTGGGCGTGGATGTGCTGGTTGCCATGGTTCCCGATCCCGGCCTGTCGAAAATGGATTTTTTTAATTTTGTGGCCGACTCTTTCGGAATGAAAAAACATTGCCGAAGCAAGGGCGAGTTCCTCATTTATCTAAAAAACTACTTGATTGAAGTGAATCGACAAAACAAGCAAGCCCTTTTGATCATTGATGAATGTCAGCGCCTAAATCAGACCCTACTGGAAGAGATCCGGCTGCTTTCCAATATTGAAATGACGAACACCAAATTGATCAATATATTTTTCGTGGGCCAGAGCGAGTTCAATGATATCATTCTGAGCCACCACAACCGAGCTATCCGTCAGCGAATCACGATCAATTACAACATCACCGCTTTGTCCGAAGCGGAAACACAAGCATACATCTGCTTTCGGCTGAGCATTGCCGGCGCCGACGATACTATTTTTACATCCGGTGCGATCGACGAAGTGTATAAGTTCTCCGACGGTTACCCCAGGTTGATCAATATCATTTGCGACCAGGCATTGTTAACCGGCTTTGTCAAGGAAAAGAGACAAATCGATGAGAAGATCGTCGTTGAGTGTGCCGATGAACTGAAAATCAAGCGAGTGGGATTCATCGAAGACAGTGAGGCGATACCTGAATCCGGGATAGCACTTCAGGTAAAAAGTCTGCTGGCCGCCTTGCGTAAACGCCTGCCCTTGATTCAACCTCAGGCGTTGGTGCTCGTTGTTCTTCTGATCATTTTGTCGGGACTGGTGATCACCGTCATTTTTAACCGGCATTCGTCCGACATGGAAAACCCGTCATCGGCCGTTGATGTGCGTGAGACGTCCGGTAATACCACGGCCCGGAACGATAGTGACCTGGCGAAAAATGATACCGGGGATGGGTTAGGTGCCGCCGAGCGCGTTGCAGCGTCTATGGTGTTGCCAAACAGCCGGGGACACGAAAATTTCAATCATTCACCGATGGCGATCGATAGTACGCCTGAAGAGACAATCGGCGACGGGACGCTTGACGCAAAACAGTCTGATACATCACCGACGTCCCCGATCGGTGAGGATGCGGAACAACGAATTTCGTTGGGTGACATACAGGAAAAGTTCGGTATCTATCCCGAGGTTCATTTTGAGTTAAATTCCAACAATCTGGATGAGTCGGGCTACCAACTGCTTGGCGTGATTTCCCGGTTCTGTCTCCAGAATCCGGAGACCATTGTCGTTTTAAGAGGTTACACCGATAAATCCGGGGTGCGTGCTTACAATTTAATACTCGCTGAGTTTCGAGCGGATATGGTGAAGAGCTATCTGGTCGGAAGGGGGGTCTCGGATGAAGCCATTACAACCCTTGGAATCGGGCCTGGCGAGGAGGGACCCGGCGGTACCAAGGTCCCCTACTACGAAGGGAAACGTCGAAAGGTAGTTGTCGAACTCATATCGCCAATCGGCTGATTGGTGGTTCAGACGCAACATGGTTTAACCCCGAACGGGATGTTTAAAGCAGTCCGCCAACCACCGTACGGTGAATTGTAGAAAGATATCCTGGTGGGCGGTGTCGCTGATCCGATGATCCGCCCCTTCCAATATCAGTTGTTTTTTCGGATCGTCGGCCAACCGATAAAGGGTGTGCGCGTTCTCAACAGGGACCGTCTCATCGTTGCTGCCGTGGATTATCAGGATGTGATCAATAGGTCCAATGGTATCGATAATATCGAAAGCCAGCCGATTCTTGAAAATATCATTTTTCAATGATTCAGGTGAACCTTCAGGAATGTGGATGGCGCGGCTTTGAACCGGTGTGGCCAAGGTAACGATGGCAAATGGTGAGAGACGGCGTGCCGCCGTGAGGCAGACGGTTCCGCCGATGCTGCTTCCAAACAGGCCGATGGGCATCTTTTTGCCAAATTTCTTGTTAACGGCATGGATCGCGGCAATCAAATCCGAACTACGGTTTTCCAGCGTGGTATCATGCTCGAATACACCTTCACTTTCACCACAGCCCCGATGGTCGAATCGAAAATAGCCCAGGCCGACAGCGTTGCAGCCTTTGGCCAGTTCAAGTTGTTTGGGTGAATTTTTATCGGCCATCAAGCCGTGGCAGCCGACAACCACAGCCGACGGTTCGAATGTCGGCAGATGAAGTACACCGGACAAGTCCAGGCCTTCTGCGCTGAATCGTACCATGTGTTCTCTTTTCATCAACATTTGATTGTCTGAATGTAGATAGTATCGGCCTGTTTTTTCGAATTCCTCAATTATCGATGAATATCGTATCTAATTTAACATTGAACGTCAATTGTAAGGCTTTCTACAATAAAATTAAATAACCATACATCTAGGACGGGAGGTACATGAACATGGACTTGCCGATTGTTATCGGAATAACCGGAGCCAGCGGGGTCGTATACGGTATCGAGGCGCTTAAGATTCTAAAAGATCTCAACCGGGAGACACACCTGATCCTGAGTCAAGCAGGAGAGACGACGCTGAGGATTGAAACCAATTATTCACCCGACCAGGTGAAACGTCTCGCGCAGGTGGTTCATCGGATCGACGACATGGCTGCGCCGGTGGCCAGTGGTTCTTTTTTTACCCAGGGGATGCTGGTAGCGCCGTGTTCGATCAAGACCCTGTCTGCCATTGCCAATTCGTACAGTGACAATCTTCTTGTTCGTGCGGCCGATGTCAACTTGAAAGAAAAAAGGCCCCTGGTGCTCATGGTGCGTGAGACCCCTTTGCACAAAGGTCATCTGGAACTAATGTCACGGGCGACGGATCTCGGCGCCGTTATCCTGCCGCCTGTTCCCGCGTTTTACCATCGGCCTGCAGGAATCAAGGATTTGATTCATCAGAGTGTAGGCAAGGCGTTGGACTTTTTTAAAATCGAGCACCACCTGTTTAAACGCTGGGGCACTTAACGCCTGATACAAGACCGGGCAGTTAAAAGTGGGAAATACTTTTTGCGAATTCCGGATCTTTGAACAGCCTTTGGGCAAATTTCAAGTACTTCTCGGCAATGGCACGGACGGCCAGCTGCAGCGCATAAGGTTTAATGGGTTTTTCCAGCAGATGATTAACATCGGATGCCACACACATGTTCACGACGTCATCATTGGCGTTCCCGGTGATAATAATGGCATCCGAATGGGCCGTGGGGAATTTTTTCTCAATGGCGTCAAGGAAGTAGAAGCCGCTGGCACCGCCAAGATAGACATCCACGACAAAAATGGCTACCCCGATATCCCTACCGTAACAATAGGCAGTGGCCGCTTCGGAGTCCGTAAAGGACAGAACTTTCCCCCACGTATAAAAACGCTTGATCGTCGCTGAAACTATTTCACACACATCCGGGTCATCATCTACAATGATTACATCTAAGCCTTCAGGCATTTTGGGTATCCCCTCCACTATGAATTAAAATAGGGACTGCGATCGGGAATAAATCTTCGTTTAATTTTGTCCGCGGTCCCTCGGTTCATGCTTCCCGAATATTGAATTTGGCCATTTTTCGATAGACCGTCGCTGTATTGATGCCAAGCAGTTTTGCCGCTGCAGCCTTATTTCCCGACGCTTTTTGAAGGGCATGCAGGATGGTTTTTTTCTCGATCGCTTTCAAATCAAAATTGACATCTGCAGGTGTCCCATTATCCGTGCGCATGGTGATTTCATTCGGCAGATCATTTACATGAAACACATCTTCGATTCCCAAGGCAAAAGCTCTTACAATGACGTTTTCAAGCTGTCTGACATTTCCGGGCCATCGATATCCCATCAACGATGCCATCGCTTCCGGGCTGACGCCAGGAAGCGATGGCGATCCCGGACGGTTGTGTTTTTTGATAAGATGGCGAATCAGTAAGGGGATGTCTTCTCGAATGTCGCGTAAAGGCGGCATCGTGATGGAAATCACATTGAGCCGGTAATACAGATCTTCTCTGAAGGTCTCATGCTTTATCGCTTCATCCAATTTCTTGTTGGTGGCGGCAATCACGCGGACGTCGACTTCAGTTTCCCGTGTATCTCCAACGGAGCGGACTTTTTTTTCCTGCAACACACGAAGCAAACTAACCTGAACCGCCGGTGAAACCTCCGCCACCTCGTCCAGAAAGAGGGTCCCGCCATCAGCGGCTTTGAATAGGCCGATGGAATCTTTTGATGCGCCGGTAAATGCACCCTTTACATGCCCGAAAAGCTCACTTTCCTGAAGGCTCTCCGCGATAGCACCGCAGTTAACGGGAATGAAGGGACCTTTTCGTCGGTCACTGTTGTTGTGGATTACCTTGGCCGTCAGTTCTTTTCCGGTGCCGCTCTCTCCCTCGATCAGCACCGTTGGACTGCCGAAACTGATTTTGTCGATGATTTCATATATTTTCTGCATTTTAGGAGACATCCCCACAAGTTCATCATATTTGTATCGACCTTTCAGTCGGTTCCGAATGAGCCGATTCTCTTCTTTTAATTTTTGTTTTTCGATGATGCGATCGATCAGGATTTTAAAGCGGTCGAAATTGATTGGTTTTTGGAGAAAATCGTAGCTTCCCAATTTCATCGCCTCGATGGCTGATTCGATGGTACCAAAACCGGAAACGATGATGACTTCCGTGTCAGCAGAAATTTTTTTTATCTGTTTCAGCAATTCCATGCCGCTGATCTCGGGCATGTTCAAGTCGGTAAAAACAACACTATAATAGCTTTTCCGAACCTTTTCGATTGCTTTTTGTCCGCTTGACGCAGTGGAAACATTGAATCCGCAGCGGCTCAAAAACTGTTCAACAATGGAGAGGATCTGTTGGTCGTCATCAACAAAGAGAATTTTATAATTTTGCATAAAATTTTTTATGGTATTGACACTATTGTAGACAGGGAATCCAGACGAATGGGGGTGAGCAGTAAACATCCCTCAATCGAAAGAACACGACAACACCTTATTATTAAAAGAGAAAAAATACGCTGCCGATTATGCCATAAACGCCAAAAGAAAGTCAAGAGACCAAAATTGATGGGTTGGATTTTTATAATTTCTTGGTATTGAATGTGCAAAAATCCACGATAGTATTTAAAAATGATATTGAAACTGTATCGCTACGGACCTGCATTACACATCCAATCCTGACCTGAATTGACCTCCTGTTACGATCACCTTCTTTTATCTCGTTATCCAAAAGTTTGCCATGACTGGCATGGCAACACAACCAATACCTAATTTTTAAGGAGATTTTCATGAAAGGTCTTAGGAAAAAGTTTTATCTTGCTGTTCTGATTTCGATTGCCGTCATCTTTTCGGGGACATGTTACGCAGTTGCCATGGAGAAGGTTAACATCAATACCGCTCCTGTCGAACAGCTGATGCAACTCGAT
>JGI24023J19991_10000045_pt1 | contig 68666 bp, 65 predicted proteins | sample Cruoilmetagenom1_FD_19991 | JGI IMG/M metagenome (IMG submission 19991)
CAAAGCGGGCCCGCCGGTTCGAGCTAAGCTATTGGAATAAAACGCTGGCCTAGCCAGTTTTGGCGGCGCTCTCCTGACAATCGCCGTCGAAGATGCAGGCGCAGCGTTCCTCGATAGTCTCTTTTGCCGGAGCCGTTGCTGGTAGCTTATAGGCTTGGAATTCGGGTTCGGGCGGCGCGAAAGCGCTGAACGTCATGGAACCCGCCATCAGCAGGGCCCATAGACCCAGAACGATCGCTAATGCGGCTGCTGATTTCCCCGTATAAGCCATGACGCGGAGCTTAAGCTGACGGGCAAGAAGCGCAATTCAAGCCCGATCACATGACGGTGAGGCATGGAAAACGAAAAGCCGTGCCAGCGCGCGCCTGTGGCGCTAAAATGATCGCATGAGCGAGACAGAACCCAAACGCGTGGTCACCTTGATCGCGAGCGCCACCGAGATCGTCGCCGCTCTCGGCTGTGAGCAATGGCTGGTGGGCCGCAGCCACGAATGCGACTTCCCGCCAGAAGTGAAATCCCTGCCCGTGCTGACGGAGCCGAAATTCCCGGTCGAGGGGTCGAGCTATGAGATCGACCAGCGGGTCAAGGCGATCGTCCAGGAGGGGCTCTCGGTCTACCGGGTCCATGCCGATGCGCTGGAAGCGGTCCACCCCAACGTGGTGGTGACCCAGGACCAATGCGAGGTCTGCGCGGTGAGCCTGCCTGACGTGGAAGAGGCCGTCTGCCAGATCACGGGAAGCGATATCGATGTGGTCTCGCTACGGCCCGACGCGCTGGCCGATGTCTGGGTAGACATCGAAAAGGTGGCCGCCGCCCTGGGTGTGGCCGAGCGCGGCAAACGGCTGATAGCGGAGCTTAAGTCGCGCATGGTGCTGGTGGCGCAGCAGACCCGCGCGCTGGCGCCCAATGAACGCCCCAGCGTGGCCTGCATCGAATGGATCGATCCGTTGATGGCGGGCGGCAACTGGATGCCGGAGCTCATCAAATTGGCGGGCGCGGAAAACCTGTTCGGCGAAGCCGGCAAGCACTCGCCCTGGATGGAGTGGGATCAGATCCGCGAGGCCGACCCGGATGTAATCTTCGTGCAGCCATGCGGGTTCGATATCGCCCGCACGTTGGAGGAAATGCCGCTGATGGCGGCCCGCCCCGGCTGGGCAGATCTCAAGGCCGTGAAGCAGGGCCGGGTCGTGGTCGCCGACGGCAACCAGTATTTCAACCGGCCCGGCCCCCGGCTCGCCGAATCCCTCGAGATTCTCGCCGAGGTCTGCCATCCCGATCTGTTCAATTTCGGCCATAAGGGCAGCGGCTGGGTGACCTATGCGAGCGAGAAAGCGGCTGCCTGAGCTTCGGGCGGCCAGCAGCCGTCTTAAATCCGTAACATGCTTTTCCTAGCCCGGTTGCCGGACATGAGCGGGAGCTGAGCCGATGACGCCACGTGGGGGCAAGCAGGCTGCGGCCGAGCGGCAGCAGAAGACCGGGGCGACTGCGCGGGAGCTGGCCGCGGAGACCGCCGGCACGGTGTTTCTGGTCGCCGCCATTATCGGGTCGGGCATTGCGGGCCTGGCGCTGGCCGAGGGCAACGCGGCCATTGCGCTGCTGGCGAATGCGCTGACGACCGGCGCGATCCTGGTGGTTCTGATTGTGGTCTTCGGACCCGTCTCGGGCGCCCACTTCAATCCAGCGGTCAGTTTTTCGTTTTGGCTGACCGGTGGCATTGGCCGCACCAAGGCGCTGCAATATTCCGGCGTGCAGATCGTGGGCGGAATCCTTGGGACCATCCTCGCCCATTTGATGTTCGGCCTTGAGCCGGTTCAGATCGGCACGCTGGCGCGCAATGAGGCGGGCCATTGGCTCGGTGAGTTCGTCGCCACATTGGCGCTGGTCTTCACGATCCTAGCCTGCCTGCGCGCGCGCGCCGAATATGTGCCCTGGGCGGTCGGCCTCGTGATCGGGGCGGGCATTTGGTACACGTCCTCGACCTCCTTCGCCAATCCCGCCGTCACCATCGCCCGCATCTTCACCGACACCTTCGCCGCCATCCAGCCGCTCCATGCGGTTCCCTTCATCGTGGCGCAGCTGTTGGGCGCGGCCGCGGCGGTCTGGGCGGCGCGCTGGCTGTTTGCAGAGACCCCGCAGAAGGGTTAGAGCGCGCTCAAGCGGCACGCATCATGCGGCGCTGAAAGTCGAGGACGGCCATCACGAAGCCGCGTTCATTCTCGACCATCTCATGCCAGATCGAGAAATAGTTGGGCGCCGGCGTCGCCAGCTCGCCGATCACGTCGCCGCGCTCGAATTGCAGCACCGCGTCGTACTTCTTGGCCACCCGCTGCATTTTCTTGTTTTCGATCATGCAGTTCATGTAGAGCCTGCGCAGCCCGCGATTGCGCGCGGCGCGGATCACGCGGCCCAGCAATTCGGTGCCGAGCCCGCTATCCTGATATTCCAGCTCCACCGACAAAGCGGCCTCGGCTTCGCGATGGGGCGGCGAGCCCAAGGGGCGCAGTTCGGCCGCGGCCCGCACCTGGCCATCCTCGATATAGGCATAGACGACGCTTTTGAAGTCGTTCACTTGGGCTGCGTGGTCGCGGATGAAGTCGTCACCCCGTGCCATGCCAAAGCGCAGCCGGCGGCTTTCCCGGTCGAGCCGGATCAGGTGCTCCTGATAGAGACCGAGTTCGGCAGGCCAGAGTTTGCGAGTCTTTGCACTGTAGGCGTTATGATTTTCCATCGGAACCTCCTTACGGAACTCCCGGACGTCCGCCCTGCGCTGTTTTTTGCAGCGTCCATTCTATTTGGTCTATTTGGGTGTTTTTTGTTGCAGTGCAACATTAGTCGGCCATTGTGGCGCGGGTGTGAACGTCAGTTGCGCCTACGGGGCGCCCCAAATTGCTAGGTTCATGAAAACGTCATACGCGCGGGTTAGATCGAAAACTCCGCTTCTTATTGCGCGGGTTTGACCGGTTCCATGCCGAACAAGACCTACAATGTGCTGTTCCTTTGCACCGGAAATTCGGCGCGCTCGATTCTAGCCGAGTGCATTTTGAACCGGCTGGGAAGCGGCAAGTTTCGCGCCTACAGCGCCGGAAGCCATCCCAAGGGTGAGGTGCACCCCTACGCCCTCGATATTCTCAAGTCGCAGAACTACGACGTCTCGACGCTACGCTCCAAGAGCTGGGACGAGTTTGCGGTGGAGGGCGCGCCCGAGCTCGATTTCGTCTTCACCGTCTGCGACAACGCAGCCGGAGAGACCTGTCCGGTCTGGCCCGGTCAGCCGATGACGGCCCATTGGGGTCTGCTGGACCCGGCGGCGGTCGAAGGCAGCGAGGCCGAGAAGCGTTATGCCTTTGCCGATGCGATGCGAATGCTGACCCAGCGTATAGATATCTTCTGCAATTTGCCGCTGGATGCCCTCGACGCCATGACCTTGCAGGCCCATCTCGACGAGATCGGCGCGCTGGAGGGCGCAACCCAACCCGGCTAACCGGGCCGTTGTTGCTTGACCGTTGCAGGACCAGCCGCTAGGCGGGTGCCGCTTTTCGTTGCGGTCGAGGCCATGGAAACCGGTCCCCTGAAGCGCTATCGGGCGATGATCGAGCTGGGCGAGCTTGAGCTCGATCCGGCCCAGTTGCTGGCGGCTGAAAAGCTGCAGCTATTGGCCAACAGGCTCGCCCAATACGAGCCGCCCAGCCGCACCGATTTCTTTTCCTACTTCACGCGACAGCGGGGCGAAGTGCCCGAAGGGCTCTACATGTTCGGCGGCGTCGGGCGCGGCAAGACCATGCTGATGGACCTGTTCTACGAGACCGTGCCGTTCGCGGCCAAGGCCCGGGTGCATTTCCACGAATTCATGGCCGACATCCATGACCGCATTGGCCAGGCGCGCAAATCCCATGACGGCGATCCGATCGCCTATGTCGCACGCGATCTGGCGCAACAGGCCCAGCTGCTCTGCTTCGATGAGCTGCACGTGACCGATATTGCCGATGCCATGATCCTCGGCCGATTGTTTCAGGGCCTGTTCGACGGCCATGTGGTGATGGTGGCGACCTCGAACGCCGCACCCTGGGAGCTCTACCACAACGGTCTCAACCGCCCGCTCTTCGAGCCCTTCATCGATCTGGTGGAGCAGCGCATGGAAGTTTTGGAGCTGGAGGCGGAAAAAGACTATCGGCTGGAGAAGCTGCAGGGCCGGAAACTCTATTTCACGCCCAGCGGCAAAAAGGCCGACAAGGCATTGGGCGAGGTTTGGAGGCGTCTTACCGGCCGCGACCATGGGCACGGGGACGAGCTGATAGTGAAAAGGCGCAAGATCCACGTGCCCGAGGCCTGCTACGGCATCGCGCGATTCGGCTTCGAGGATCTCTGCGGGAAACCCCTAGGCGCCGCCGATTACTTGCGTGTCGCCCACGCCTTTCACACGGTTCTGCTGTCGGACATTCCAGTGATGGGACCCGAGCGGCGCAACGAGGCGCGGCGGTTCATAAACCTGATCGACACATTCTACGATCAAGGCGTCCGGCTGGTCGCCTCGGCGGATGCCGAACCCGACCAGCTCTATATCTCGGGCGACGGCGCCAAGCTCTTCGAGCGCACGGCCTCGCGGCTGCTGGAGATGCGCTCGGAGGCTTACTTGGCGGGTAATGAGATTCGCGCGGCCTAGGCCTTGGCTGTGGCGCCCGCGGATTTTCCGGCAGCGGAGGCCAGCATGATCGAGCTCCACCCGGCCATAATGAAGTTGATGCCGACCAGCAGACCAATCGCCCAGAGCGCGGATCCCGGAAGACCGGCCCAAAGCAGAATGCCGACCGCTATCGAGGCGATGCCGCTCACCAGAGCCCAGCCCCATCCACCTTCCGGCCTCATCTGGAGTGAGAATACGGTGCGTATTATGCCTTCCACGAAGAACATCGCGGCCAGGAAAATCGTCAATGCGACGACGCCGGCAATCGGGAAGGCCAACAGGATCAGCCCGAACACCGCCTCCAGAAGCCCAATGACGAGCTCCCACGCAAATCCGCCCCAGCCCTTGGCCCCGAAGGCGTGGAAGATGTGCACGATTCCGCCGATCACCAGAACAACCCCGATCAAGAGGGTGGCGGATACGGTTGAGATGAACGGGAATATGATGGCGCCGACGCCGATGATCAGCAAAAGAACGCCCGCGGTGATGAATAATCCGCGGCTCTCCCGGACCGCTTGCGTGAAGTCAGCTTTCGAGCTTGCCATAACGTGTTCTCCTCGTGCTTTTCCGACCTCAACTTGCGGTATTCGGTCGATGTTGTCGAGCGCTGCGATCAGGCCCGTAAACGGCCAAATCTTCTCAAAGCGGCTCGATATCGATGTGAGCCGCGCCGGCTTCACCGATTGTGCCCTCGCAAATATCGGTGGGATGACCAGCGGCGCGAGACCCAACTGAAATGGCCGGCGATCATCGAATAGAAGGAATTGGGGCTGACGCGCGCGCCTTCCGGTTTGGGCGGAGTGCTAGCCGGTTGACGGCAGCGAATGAGAATGTTGGCCTGCAGGCAGCTCTCCATGCGGCCCACCGGCCGCTGCTAGGTTTTGGGTTTGCGATTCACAATGGCAGACGAACAAGCGGATCGGACGTCCCAATTGGCTGACAACCAAAACTGGTTGCGCACGGGCATGACCGGCATCTTATTGCTGGCCATCACGGCGGTTTTCCTCGACATGGTTCGAGGCTTTCTCGAAGCCCTGTTCCTGGCTGCGGTCTTCAGCGCGGTGGCCATGCCGCTCTACCGAACAATCCTGGTCTGGTTACGGGGCCATAGGGCGATGGCCTCGGCGCTTACAATCATCCTGCTGACAATCGCGATCCTTTTGCCGAGCCTCTTGCTCCTTGTGCTTATTGCCGGGCAGGCCGCCGATTTGGCAGCCAATGCCGGCCCATGGGCGCAGGGGGCTGTGGAATTTCTGAGTGACTTCCAGCTCAAGCTGCCCGAGTGGTTTCCGCTTCGCGAAAAACTGCAGTCCGCAGGCCCGCAAATCGCGTCCAAGATCGCAAACTTCGCCGGTCAAATCGGTCGTTTCCTAGTCGGCTCCGTCGCCGCCGTCACACAGGGCACAGCGCGATTTTTTCTGCAGCTCTTCGTCCTGCTCTACGCCATGTTCTATTTCTTGACGGACGGACCGGCAATCGTCGAGAAGCTGATGAGAATGACGACGCTGAGAATGGATGTGCAGCAGCAAATCCTAACCCAGGGATTTGTCGTTGCCCGCGCCACCATAAGGGGTTCGCTGGTGATCGGCGCGATTCAGGGCCTGCTTGGCGGCTTCGGCTTCTGGATCTTTGGTATCCCGAATTTCGTGCTGTGGGGTGCGGTCATGGCCGTTTCCTCGTTGATTCCGGGGATCGGCACGGCACTCGTCTGGATTCCGGCGGTGATCTATCTATTTGCGATCGGCGCGACGTTGCCGGCGGCCGGTTTGTTGGCGTGGTCCGCGATCGTGGTCGGGGCGATTGATAACGTGTTGCGCCCGACGCTGGTGGGTGGCGAGGCGAAGATGCCCGATCTTGTCATTCTGGTGAGCACCTTCGGTGGCCTTGCCACATTCGGCGCGACCGGGTTGATCCTGGGACCGGTCATCGCTGCCGTGTTCTTTACGGCCTGGGACGTCTTCGCGGCTGCCAACCAGCCCGAAAATAGGCCCGGCGCGGAATAGCAGGAATTGGGTCGGGCGGGCGCAATTGGGCGGGCCTGTCACCAATTTGATCCATACGATTTACGATCAGGGCGTCCGCCCGGTAGCTTCGCTGGCTCGCCGGCCGCGGCGACTGTGAAGCGATAGGCAAACGAGGAGCTCGCAGCCAATGCCGACATTCCTGATGGCCACGGATCTTTCAGCGCGTTCCGACCGGGCGATCGAGCGGGCCTTGATATTGGCGCGCGACCGTGAGGCGAAACTCTACGTGGTGCACGTTGTCGACGAGGCGCTGCCCGAAGCGATGGCGCTCCATCAAAAGGCCGCCGCAGAGGACACCATTGCAAAGCACATTGCCGGGCTTCAGCCGGGCGAAGAAGTCGCCGTGTCGGTCGAGTCGAAATTTGGCAAAAACGGCGAGGCCATTCTCCAGAGCGCCCACGAGCTGAAGGCGGACCTCGTCATACTCGGCGAGCGCGACAGGGCCTATGAGAGGCGATTCCGGGGCACCAGCTGCGAGAGGATCCTTCGAATGGGCGATGTTCCAGTTCTCGTGGTCAGGGATCGCCCGGACCGTTCGTATCGCCGCGTCGCCGTCGCGGTGGACTTCTCGCTTCACTCACGCCGCGCCCTTGAAGTCGCGGTCAGACTTGTTCCCGACGCAGAAGTCCATTTGGTGCACGCCTACCAGGTTCCCTTCTCAGGTTTCATGTACGGCTCCGATACGCGCCGTCAGGTGAAGGAGCAGGAGCAAAACCGCCTGGAGAATATGGTCGAGAACGAGATGGGGGCCCTATGCGAGGCGCTTGGGGTGGATGCAGGCAAGTTCCATCGAGTCTTGAGGCTTGGCGATGTCAGGCAGGTCGTCAGGCAGGAAGTGGAGCGGATAAAACCGGACCTGCTGGCGCTCGGCACCCACGGGCGAACGGGAATCGCCAACGCCCTTCTGGGGAGCGTGGCCGAGGACGTTCTCAGGGATCCGCCCTGCGATGTGCTCGCCGTCAAAGCCTGGTAGGCGCGTGCAGTTTGACCGGTTGGTCTGATGGCGGCAGACTTTTGGCGGTCCACCTGGAACCGATGGCCGCTGGGCCGTGATTTCGCAGAGTCGTTTGGTGAGGAGGCAGCATCATGTCACTGGAAGACAACAAAGCCATGGCCCGGCGCGCCAACGCCATTTGGGCCAGCGGCAATTCGGACAAGTTCGACGACATCTTCACCGATGGCTATTTGAACCACCAGGAACCGGACATCGCTGGTGGTGTCTCGGTCAAGAACCTCGAGGTCTACAAGGCGCTGTTGGCAAAATATCACTCCACCTTCACGGATTCGCGCAACGAAGTGCTGATGCAGATCGCAGAGCGAGATTGGGTCGCCACCAGATGGCGATTCAGGGCCACCCAGTCCGCCGAATATCTCGGCATTCAACCCACTGGAAATGAGGTGACCTGGACGGGCATCCAGATTGACCGGCTCGAGAACGGCAAGATCGCCGAGAGCTGGGACGATTGGGACAAGTACAATTTGTTCGCCCAGCTCGGCTTGGTGAAGTAGCCGCAGGCGTGCCCGGCCCCTAGGCCTCGGACCAGACCGCTAGCTCGTAGCCGTCGGGGTCGGTGAAGTGGAACCGGCGCCCGCCCGGAAACTCGAATACCGTCTTCACGATCTTGCCCCCGGCAGATTCGACTGACGCCTGAATCTCTGCGAGATCGTTGCCATATAGGATCACCAACGGTCCGCCGGGTTTCACCGGCGAGGTGGCGTCGAAACCGCCCTTCATGCGGCCGTCGGAGAATTCGCAATACTCCAGGCCGTAATCCCTAAAGCTCCAGCCGAATGCTTCTCCGTAGAACGCCTTCGACCGGCCGATGTCGGCCACGGCGAGTTCGATGTAATCGATGCGGCGGTCTTCATGCGGCACTGTCATGGCAGTTGTCTCCTCCCAGGCGAGAACCAAAGGGTGGATTTGCAATTCGGCCAGATCGCGGCGGCACGGTCGATACAGCTGAGGGCCGTCAAAAAAGGCAGGCCTCTCCCGCGGGTGGAGATCAAAATAGTCTTGAAACTTGAACGGGAGTTAAAATATACTCGCTCTCTCTTGGGTTGAATGGGGCTGTGACATACTGATGAGAAGACCGACGAGGCTGACCAGGCACAACGCCGACGACTGGGCCGAAGTGCTACGCCAGGAAATTCCAAAGCTTCCGCTTGAGCAGGCGCGGTCCCATATCGCCGGCGCGCTCAAGGAGGTGGCGGATCTCGCCAGGCATCAAGAGCGGGAAATATGCGCCGAGATGATCAAGGACGTGATCTTGGCGCTGGTCGACAGGTATCTCGACATCAGCTCGCCCTATGGCCGGCAAGATCTGGCCGAGGCCATGCTCGAGCTGAAAGCCAAGGTTGACGGGCGGGGAGATTGACCCCGGAACGCCTTTCAAGCGTCGGCACTAAGCGCCAAACACGCCCTAAATCCAGCGGCGAACCTTGGCTCGGTAGGCGGCGTAGTCCTTACCGAAGGTGGCGGCGAGATAGCGCTCTTCGGGGCGGATCAGGATGACATCGGTGGCGACCGCCATGGGGATGAGCATGATCAGCAACCAGGGCCAATTGGTCAGCAGCCCGAGTCCGGCAAGCGCCAGAAGGCCGCCGAGATAGGCCGGGTTGCGTGAGTATGCATAGACGCCGGTGGTGATCAGCGCGGTGGTCGGGACACCGGGCGCCGAGGGCTGACCGGCGGTTTTCAGGGTCCGCTGGGCCAAGGCCACCAGGGCGGCTCCCGCCAGCAATAGGACCGCGCCGATTCCGTAGCGGTAGGGAGCCGGCACAAGGCCTTCCAGCGATATGGGCCAGGGATATTCCAAGATGAAGGCGGCTGCCACGCCCACAAGCCAGATTGCCTCTGAGGTCGCCCACGGGCTGGTGTGGGCGGATTGAGGGTTCTTGCTCATTGAAGAGATTTCCGTCGTTGTCCCGCCGGGGTCCAATGACCTGAATTTTGGGAGTCCTATGCCGATTGCAAGATGGGGTCTGGACGGTGCGGATTGAAGGCGCGGCGTCTTCGCCCCTAGAGATTGCGCCCCGAACGGACTAACCTCCAAGGCGACACGCAAACCAGGGTGAGGCCCTTGGGCGTTTCCAATCACAGCAGGTCTGCTGGGAGCGCGACACGCAGTCGCGTGGTGGCGCACGGCCGCGCGGCACACAGTCCTGCGTTGACGCGCATTTGGCCTACGCTGGCCCTTGCGCTGCTGACTATCTTGTTATCCGCGCCATTCGCAGACGTCGCCCGAGCCCAGCAGGAGGCGCGGACCTTTGCCAATCCCGTCATGCGGGGTGTGCGTCTGGACTGGTGCAAGCATTGGGGACGTGAGTGCGGCAAGCCGGCCGCCGACCTGTTTTGCAAGGAATCCGGGTTCCAAAGCGCGCAACGGTTCCAGATCGCCAAGGGCGTAGGCCGCACTGGCGCTACCACATTGGTGTTCGGCGATGGCCGGGTCTGCCGGGGCCCGACCTGCGATGGGTTTAGCGCCATCACCTGCATAAAGGCGGCAGCCAGAGGTCAGCAGCAGGCGGCACCCGGTGCGCGAACGCTGCAGGCCCCAATCCGGCGGGGCGATGAACTCACCATCAAGCGGGTGCCGATGCGGCCGGTACAGCCGTCGCAGCCTCGGACGCCGAACCGGCAAGGCCAAGGCGCCACCATTCAGCGCGTTCCGGTACCGCCGATACAGCCGCCCGGCGCCCGCGCGCCTCGGACACCGGACCGGCAGGGCCAAGGCGCCACCATTCAGCGCGTTCCGGTGCCGCCAATTCGCACGCCCGGACAGGGCGACGGGCTGACGGTTCAGCGGATCCCGATACCCCCGATACGAGCGCCTGGAGAGGCCGACGGCAAGGGCGGGGTGCGAATGAGAAACGTCTGCGCCCTTAAGCCGGAGAACTGCTGCCCCAACCGGCAACGCGCAACGCTTTGCAAGGCGCTGGCCGAGACCTTGCTGGATATCCGGATCCGGAGCTATGTGCCGCCGCGCTTCACCGTGATGGACGACGTCAACTCCATCCAGTTGGCAGGCAACAAGATCGTCTCCGACATCACCAAGGGCCGGCCCTACAACGTGCGGCCCGGCTGCCGGTTTTCGCCGGTAGCGATGCGCAACAAGATTCGCAATGAAATGAACGTGTTTCAGCAGATGGGCGAGCTCTTCACGGCCTGGACCGCCCAGTGGAACAGCGGACTGCGCTCCGCCAAGTCCTTCATCGCCAAAAATGTAGCGAAGGCGATTTGCGGCACCGCGCGAACTGGCCGGGTTCCGGTCAGCAGAAACTGCGAGGATAAGATCGCCAGCCACACCCGAACCGGCATGGACGCCTGGTTGGCCTCGATGGGCATTCCCCCTGAATTTCCGGACATCAACCAGCTGCGCGACCACGGCATCCAGTATCTCGCGGCGGAAGCCACGTCTTATGCGATTGGCGATGCCGGCATCCTGCTCGACGAGATTCCTGTCGATGCGGCGACCCGGGAGGATATTTATGACAAACTCTACAACAAGACCTACGACGCGATTCGCGACGAATTGGACAAGATCACCCCCAGCGTCGACGTCAAGCAAGACAATCCCTTGACCTGGGGGCATCTCGATCCCGCCTTCGCGCCGCACAACGCGCATGTCTATGTCACGATCAACGTCAAGCCCCGCATGGAGGCGGCCTATCGCCGGCTGTTCCGGGCGAGCCCCAAGCACAAATGGCCGCCGCTCTATCTGCACGATCTGAACGATATCTACCAGGACGTGGGGCCGATCGACATTCCCAAGGTGATCCCGACCGGCGGCCTGATCGTGCCGATCGAATTGCGGCCAGCCACAGGCCCAACAGGCGGCCAGGATCGGGCCGACACCCAGATTCCCGGCACGCCGGTATCCAGGGCCTGGCTGCAAAACAAATTCGGCCTGCTCAACAACGACTCCGGCTCGCGGGGCACGCCGACAAGCAATGTGCTCACCTCGCAGCGGAACTATCTCTATGGCAGCTCGGCCAACTGGTTCGGGTCCGAGTACGATCTGTTTTATCCCACCAACGGCCGCTACAACTTCCGCCTGCTTTCCGCCTTCGGCGCCGAGGGACCGGTCCATTGGGTCGACGGCTTGAGCCAGCGCACCGGCTCGGTCTGGGATGCGCAGACCGGCATAGGCGTGCGAACCGGAGCCAAATGGGACCGCAACCAGCGGCTCAAGCGCTATTACGGTTTGATCGAGCCCGCGCCGCGCTGCGACGGCCAGGCGGCAAAAGTGATTTTTTGAGCCGGGAGCGGCGAGGGCGTTATTGGTCTTCGAGGGGCTTGCGCCAGGTGAACGGGTCGGGGCCGGTAAGGTCGAACGCGATGTGCTTGGCCGAGCGCCCCGACCAATCCCAGTTTCGCCCAAAGGCGCCTTTCACCACATTGCGGAGCGCGTGGCCCAGCGTGATGAAGCCCGGCACGACCTCGGGCCGCGGCGCGTTGTAGATCCGGCAGGTATCGCCCTCGGGCACCATGTATTCGCGGTAGGGGCTGCCCAGACCTTCGATCAGGCCCGGCACCTCAACCCGCCAGGTCTCGTCCTCGCAAACGACGGTCATGGGCACGAATTCGACGCCGTCGAGGCGGATCGTCAGCTCCCGCCAAGCCGCGAATTGGCCGCCGGCCTCGCCGGTGAAGATTGTCCGCAGCGCCTCGCGTTGCTGGGAATCCGCGCGCTCATCGATCAGGAACCCGAACTCCCGGTTTTTTTCGAGTACGTTGCCCTCAAAATGATTCAGGAGAACTACGGCGAGATCGCCGCCGAGCTGCACCTCACCATAGTGTCCCTCGTGGATCAGCCAGGTGAGCACGCCCTCGCAAAAGCCGTGCGTGGGGTCGGATCCGAAAACGCAGGGACAGCCAACGGCGCAATTGCAGAGATCCCACCAATCGCCCGCAATGCGCCACTGAACAGCTTCGCCCTTCATTGGGGTAGTCTCGACCATGGCGGAAAGGATGCCACGGTTTCATGCGGGCTCGCTAGGCGGCATTTGTCCGGTGCCGGCCGTGATCCATTGGTCTTGTCCGCCTAGGCGTGCAAGGCGGACTCTCTTTTTCCCCGACTGAAGTGTCGGGGAGTTGCCGGAACTGGGTGAGCTCTCCGGCAACCACCCCATACTTAAGTGGGGTAGCTAATGAAATGTCCGCAAGCGACCCAAAGCGGACATGCAATATCCCATCAGAATTTCGATATGTTACGCCGAGGTGCTCAGCGCAAAGATGCATTTAGGCCGCCAAGACGGCGCGGCCGTCGCCAAATCCTCCGCTTAAACGCGTGTCTGCGCTGCCAAGCACGATGTGAGTAGCGTCAGTCACCGCAGATACATCGGCGCGCCGTCGAGATTGACGATTCTGGGCCGGTAGCTGTCGACGTCATACATGCCATCGACATCGACGCGGCGCTCCCCCTTGGTGCTGATGTCGGCGGGCTGCGTCGTGTAGCAACCGTTCTGAACCGCCACCATCAGCCCGGTCTTGCCCTGTTCGATCAGGCGAACCGTCATGGTTCCGTAGTTCCGGGGCACCATGATATCGAGGGCGTCGGGCGCGCCCGCCCGCAACAGATAGCCCAGATTCTGCACCATGACGTTGACCCCGGTAAGCTCCTTCAGCGCGCCACCGACCCGGTCGCCGATGCCGCCCAGCTTGCGGTGCCCGTAGGCGTCCGCGGCGCCCGATTCCATGATGCCTTCTTCGGCCACCTGGGCGCCTTCGGAGACAACCACAATCGCATAGTTGGACGTGCTGGCGGCCCGGTCCTCACTGACCAGCCGGGCCAGCTTGTCGAGATTGAAGGGCACTTCGGCGATCAGGGTTCTATCGGCATCGGCCAGATATCCCGCGATCAGCGCGGTGAGCCCGCAATGGCGGCCAAACATCTCCACCACCAGGAACCGCTCATGGCTGCCGACCGGGGTCCGCAGCCGGTTGATCAGCTCGACCGACCTTGTGACGCAGGTCGAAAACCCAATGCAGTAATCCGTCCCAAAAACGTCATTATCCATGGTCTTGGGGATGCACATCGTCTTGGCGCCCTCGCCATGGATACGCGCGGCGTAGGACAGCGTGTCGTCGCCGCCGATTGCGATCAGCACGTCGATATCGAGGGCGTCCAGGACCGAGAGCACATGGTCCGTCACATCCACCTTGTCGCCGTCCCTATCGCCGTCCGAAGGCGGCGCCCTGTGCTTCAGAAATTCCGGTAATTCGAAGGCCCGCATGCGCGAGGGATTGGTGCGCGACGTGTGGAGTATGGTGCCGCCGGTCCGGTCGATGCTGCGCACAATGTCGGGCGTCAAGACCATCCGGGCCTCTTCGGTTCCCTCGAGATCCGAGGGATCGGAATTGACGGGCCCCGCCCAGCCGCGCCGGAACCCGGTGACGCGCCAGCCCCGCGCGAACGCCTCGTTCACGACCGCCTTGATGGCAGGATTCAGTCCGGGGACATCGCCACCCCCCGTCAGAATGCCCAGATGCATTACCTAGCTCCCGTGTTCACCCGCTTGCGGCACGGACATGGAGGCGCCGCCTTGCATCGATGCGGGCAGATTCAATGGTGGAAGCGTCGCCGTCAGTCGATTTCAATCGGCGCGCGCACGCTCGCCAAGGCCGCTTCCAATGTAAAGTAGTCGATTCCGCCCTCGTCCAGTCCAGCTTTGTCCTCGGGATTGGAAAGCACGAACTCGCCAAGCACCTCGATGCCGCCAACCAGGTTGGAGAATCTTGCGGCCCTGGGCTTGGCCCGGTCGCGGGGAACAAAGTAGAGGGTCACGTCGTCATCCTCGACATTGCGCGAGGTGATGAAATTCGCGGCCAGGCCATCGAGCCGGGACCGGTTTCGCTCGGCCCAAAGCGCAATCCAATCGGACGCGCGGGCGACGATGTTTTGCGCCTCGCCCTTCCAGATAGCCGCGTCCAGCGGATAGTCCTGCACGATGACCGGGGCGACCTTGCGCTCTGCCATCTTCGCGGCGGCGGCTTCCAGCGGGAACGGGCCCTGATCCTCGGGGCGCCTGAAGAACTGGTAGTGCAAGTGGCCTGGAATCGTGGCGCCCGCGTTCACGCCGTTATAGAAGCCCAAATGGCCGGGCAGCCGGTCGCCGAGCTGAACCAGGTCTTCCAGCAGCATCGCCACATCAAGCCCTGTATCTTCCTTAAACCGCCAGTCCTGGGGCACGTGACCGGTGGCGGCCATCACCACATGGGCCGGCAATAGCGGAAACGGGTTCATCAGCGCGAAATAGGCCCGCTCCCGCGTCTCGATCCGGTAACCGAGCTGGGTGCCCTGCTGCTGCCATTGGATGTTCTCGCGGCACAGGAAGCAGCCATTTTCGTGGCTTGGCGACCGCGCCTCCCTGGAGCCGGAGCCGGCGAATCTGAGCGCGCGCCTGGGATTGTATTGCGCCAGGAAGTACCGCGTCGGGTCGTCGGGGTGATAGAGCGTGTAGCGCTCCAGCTGGTCGATGGTGCCTTCGATAAAACCGGTCTGCCGTTGATGCGCCTCCAGCGCGTGCAAAGCCGCCGGCAGCCCCGCGCCCTGCTCCAGCTGCTGCAGCTCCGCGTTCAGGTCCGACCAGGCTTTTTCAAACTCGAGTGGCATTTCTGACTTCTCCGCCGGTCTCGCCGGCGCAGCTTGGAAGGCGACAAACTTGATACGCGCGTTCGGGAAATGCCGACTACTGCCCCTTGCAGTCCGGCACGGAATTTGGTTTTCCAGAGACTATTATTTCTCTAGATCACTGCCAATCGGAATTCTCATGCGCGATTCGCCACTATTTGCCTACACGTCCAGCTAAAGAGGGAAGAAATACATGCTCGGCGACTCCATTGTGGTCGAACCACATCACCGCAAAGCGGCCAGCGGCGTCGTGGCGCTGCTGCTGCCCTTGCTCGAGGGCTCGGCCGACCGGCACACGGTCTCGATCGCCGGACAATCGGGAAGCGGCAAGTCGGAGACCGCACAGGCATTGGCCGATGCGCTTGCCGAACACGGAATCGAGGCAGGCATTCTGCAGCAGGACGATTATTTCGTGTATCCGCCCAAGACCAACGACCGAACGCGGCGCGGCGACATCGATTGGGTCGGCCCGCAAGAGGTGAAGCTCGCCCTGATGGACGAGCACCTGCAGGCCTTTCTCGATGGCGCCGAGCAGATCGAGAAACCGCTGGTCGACTACGAAGCCGACGCGGTCAAAAGCGAAGTGATGAAATTCGGCGGCCAGCGCGTGCTGATCGCCGAGGGCACCTACACGACGCTGCTCGAGAACTGCCGGACCCACGTCTTTATCGACCGGACCTATCTGGACACAAGCGCGCATCGCAAAAAGAGGATGCGCGATGAGTCCGAGCTCGATCCATTCATCGACCGCGTGCTTGAAATCGAACACGGCATCATCTCTGCGCACAAGCCGCGCGCGCAGATCGTTGTCGACGCCGATTACAACGCGTCCCCCGCCGGCTGAGCGGCGGCGGTCACGGTCCAAGTCATGCACCTGGTCTTTTTCAATCCTCAAGGCAATTTCGACCCCAGCGACTCCCATCTCACCGAGCATCCCGATTTCGGCGGACAGCTCGTCTATGTGAAGGAGCTCGCCCAAGCCTTGGCTGCGATGGGCCACCGGGTCGATATCCTGACGCGCCGGATCGACGATCCCCACTGGCCGGAATTCGCCTCACCGATCGAGCAGTATCCCGAATGCCCGGACAATTTGCGCATTGTCCGCCTGGAGTGCGGCGGCCCGAAATTTCTCAACAAGGAACAGCTTTGGGACCATCTCCCGGAGTTCGTCGACAACGCGGTCCAATTCTACGACGGCGCGATGCCGGACTTCGCCACCGCCCATTACGCCGATGGCGGTTATTGCGCTTCCCTGCTGGAACGCTCTAACGGCATCGGATTCACCTTCACCGGCCACTCGCTCGGCGCGCAGAAGCTCGACAAGCTCGGCATGTGCGAGGCCAACGCCGCGGACATGGAGGCGCGCTTCCGGTTCTCTCGCAGGATCGCCGCCGAGCGGCTCGCCATGGAGCGCGCTTTCCGGATCATCACCTCTACAGAACAGGAACACCGGGAACAGTATTCCCATCCGCTCTATCGCGGCGCGGTCGACGTCGATGACCCGGGCAGGTTCGCCGTCATTCCCCCAGGCGTGAACACAAGGATCTTCAGCACCGAACCCGGCGAAATCGACCGGTCGCTGGCCAACGGCCTGTTGGCGGGGATCGGGTCGGCCGGGCGCCCGATGATCATCGTGTCGAACCGGCTGGACGAAAAGAAAAATACGATCGGCGTGGTCGAGGCTTTCGCGAGCTCCAGCGAGCTGCGGCAGCGCGCGGGGCTCATCCTGTGCGTTCGCGGTGTCGATGATCCGTTCGCCGAGATTGACCAGGTCGATCCCAGCGAGCGCGATGTGCTGGCGGCGATCCTCGAGGCAATCGAGCGGAACGGCCTGCGGGATCAGGTTGGTTTCCTGAATATTCCCTCCCAACGGGCGCTTGCAGCGACCTATCGCGCGGTGGCCCGCGCAGGTGGCGTCTTTGCGCTGACGGCCTTCTACGAGCCCTTCGGCCTCGCCCCCATCGAGGCGGCCGCCTGCGGGCTCGCCTGCGTCGCGACCCGCAATGGCGGACCGTCGGAAATCTTCGCCGACGGCTCCGGCGTTCTGGTCGATCCGGAAGACCCGAGCGATATCGCCCGGGGTCTTATTGAAGCGCTGGAAAACCACGCCGATCTTTCGCGCCGCGCGCACGATCGCGTGGCGACGACCTATACCTGGGACCAAACCGCCCAAGGCTATGTCGCGGTGATCGAAGAGGCTTTGGGGCGCGGGCATGGCCCCGTCCCGGAAGTTCCGCCGCTGGACGCCTCGGACAGAATCGCAAAATACCTGGCGAGGCGCTGAATTACGGCGCTAGCCTTCCGATTCGAATGGCGTTTGGTAGCCGGTGCCCTGCCCCAGCATCTCGCGGTTGACGACCACGATGCCGCGCTCGCTGATATCGAAGCGCTGCTTGTCGACGCGGGAATCCTCGCCGATTACGGTGCCTTCCGGCACCACGCAGCCATTGTCCAGAATGACGCCCCTCAGCCGGCAGCCGGGCCCTATCTCGCAGCCTGGCAACGCCAGAACGCCTTGCAGATCGCAGCCCTCGCCCACCTTTACATTCGAATAGAGCAGGCTTCGCTCGAGATCGGACTTTTCGATGATGCAGCCACCACTGACCATCGCGTCCTCGACCCGGCAGCGCTGTCCGGCGCCGATAAACCGCGCCGCGGGCAGCTGCGGCTGATAGGTTCGTATCGGCCAGTTCGGATCGTAAAGGTCTATTGGCGGCTCCGCGGAAAGCACTTCCAGGCTGGCCTCGTAATAGGCATCGATGGTCCCGATGTCCCGCCAGTAGCCCGTGCCATTCGTAGCCGATGCGCGGAACGGGTAGGCCTGGAGATGATCGCCATTGGCTATCGCATAGGGAATCAGATCCTTGCCGAAATCGTGGCCCGATGAGGAGTCGTTCGCGTCGCGCCGCAACTGGTCCCTCAAATAGTCGAAGGAAACGACATAGATGCCCATGCTCACAAGCGCGGTATCGGGCGAGCCCGGTAATGTCTTGGGCTTGTCGGGTTTCTCCGCAAACTCGATCACACGGTCGTCTTCATCGACCTGCATGACGCCGAACTGACGGGCCTCTTCCTTGGGCGACAGATTGCAGGCAATCGTAAAATCCGCATTGCTGCTCACATGGGCCGCGAGGGTCTCGCCATAGTCCATGGCGTAGATGTGATCGCCCGCCAGAATCAGCACGTATTCCGGCTTGTAGGCCTCGATGATGTCGAGGCATTGGAAAACGGCGTCGGCGGTGCCCTGGTACCAGGAGTCCTCATCAAGCCACTGCTGGGCTGGAATGATGTCGATAAACTCGCCCCGCTCGGCGCTCAGCCGGCTCCAACCCTGCAGCAGATGCTGGATCAACGAGTGGGACTTGTATTGCGTGAGGACGCCGATCCGCCGAATGCCCGAATTGAGGCAGTTCGAAAGCGTGAAATCGATGATGCGGAACTTGCCGCCAAATGGCACCGCGGGCTTGGTGCGCCAATCGGTGAGCACGCCCAGGCGGCTGCCGCGCCCACCGGCCAGAATAAGTGCGAGCGTATTGTGCGTTAGGCGGCTGACAAATCGCCTGGCGTTGTTGGACATCGCTCCACTGCACGTTGGGCCGGAGCATCGCCCTGCCGCGAGCATGGCTGTCCGGCCAATCTAAACGTGCAGTTAGCCTAAAGAGTTCCCTGGCGAAGGGCTAGGCGGGAGTTCTTAGTTCGCTCGCTGAAGGCGTGGGTTTTCTTTCCCGCCTGCTGAAATCGCAGGCTGGTTGCCGGCTACACCCGTCATGCTGGCCGCAGTCATCTGTTTAGCCGGCATCTCGCCGACACTTAAGTCGGGGAACAAAAAAGACATCCGGCAACCACCCAGCACTTGGGCTGGGTAACTAATGAGGTTCCGGCAACACCCCGGCACTCGCTCCCGCCCTTGGGGCGGGGCTCATCGAAAAGTCCGCCCGCTCTGATCGTGGCTCGCTCCCGCCCTTGGGGCGGGGCTCATCTAAATGTCCGCCCGCTCTAATCGCGGGCGGGGCCGGGGAACTAAGAAGGTGCGATTGTTCTTAATTGGGATCGCTGAAGGCGCGATTGTTGTTAAGCGGGATCGCCGAAGGCGCAATCCCTGCTCTCACACGCAGGGCACGGTGAAAATCTCTTGGGGCTCATCGACGCCCGAGAGCGTATGCTTGCCCAGGGATTGCAGCTCGCAATCGACGCTGGCGGCAAAGCGCGACGAAATCAGCACCGGCTGGCCGAGCGTCTTGCAGAGGCCCTCGATGCGCGAGGCCTCGTTCACCGCGGGCCCGATCACGGTGAAGTCCAGCCGCTTCTCGGTGCCGATATTGCCATAGGTGATGTTGCCGCGATGCAGCGCCACGCCGAATGCGAGCGGCGCCTCGCCGGTCTTCTTGCGCTCCAGATTCACCCGGGCCATCCGCTCGAAGGCGTCGCCGACCGCGGTGAGCGCGGTCATGCAGGCGGCGGGCCGGGCTTCCTGGATGTTCTCGATGGGGAAGATCGCGAGCACGGCGTCGCCGATGAATTTGAGGACCTCGCCGCCATGCTCGATGACCGCGCCCGCGACGCAGTCGAAATACTCATTGAGGGCGGCGAGATAGATATCCCGCGGCATCGAAGCCGCCAGCGTGGTCGAATTCCGCAGATCGGAAAACCAGATCACGGCGTGCAGGTTTTCGCCGTCGCCCCTTCGGACCAGGCCATCCATCACGCGCTGGCCCGCATCGGTCCCGATATAGGTCTGCAACAGGCTGAGCGCGGAGACCCGCTGGGCATAGGCCTCCAGCATCCGGCTCAGATTGGGCAGCACCTCGAAGATCTGGCCCAGATGCTCGGTCGAGAAGCCGCCTGGTGCATCGGAGACCATCATCAGGATATTGATCTGGCCGTCGGAGAAGCGCAGCGGCAGGGCGACGTAATCGGTGGCGCCCTTTTCGCGCAGATCCGTCAGCACCGGAAAGTCCAATCTCGGATCATCGCCCTCGAGCGTTCGGCGCACACCGCCCTCGCCGTTCAGGATGTAGACAATCGGGCTGTCGGCGAAGCGGGGCTCCAGCATCGCGTCGTGTGAGGTATTGAACTCTCCAATGCCCTCCACGCCGCGTTCCCAGTAGAAGATGGTGGCGAAGAGCTGGGGATTGAGGGTGCGAAGGAAGAGCCGGAGCCGCGATATTGGCACACCCGCCTTCAAGAATGCGTCCGTCATGCTGACCACGAATTCCTTGGTGTTCTTGGCCTTCCAGGCCTCGTCCATCAGCCAATTGATGAAGGGATTGGGCTGGGCGGGCGTCAACTCCCGGGGCTGCTGGGTGATGTTTTCGCCATCGGCGTGCCAGGCGTCGACCGCGTTCCAGTCGAAGGCAATGTAGTCGCGGAGGTGAGAGGCCTCGTCGAACGGGTCTTCATAACCCCATGCGGCGTTCTCCACCGTCTCATCGCCAGCACGAATCGACCAATAGGAGGCGTTGCCCTTGAAGGGGCAGTTGGTGCGGTGATCGGTGCGCTCCAGCAGCTCCATCGCCACGTCGTCCTTGGGAAAGTAATAGACCGGCGGCAGCCGCGTCTCGTGCATCACAAGGCAGCGGTCGCTCTCGGCGATGGTCTCGCCCTTGCTCACCACGCGAATCCGCTTGCTCACCGGGTCGGTGCTGACCCGGTAGCCGTGATGGGATTCCTGCGGGGCTTCCTGCTGCATAGGGTTTTCGAATGTTTGGCCCGCGACGCCGGCCGGCGGGCTCGCCCCGTGAAAATGGGCCCTTGCCTGGACCCAAGTCAACCTGCGCTCTACGGAGCCCTGCGGGCGCCGTTACGCGGCGGCCACAATTGCCCGTGAAACTGGGGGAAACAGAGGTTCCGCGTAGTTAGATGCGGGCTAGCGCAGCAAACGTTACACGAGGTACGGCATGGGCGGCACAATCATTCCCACGATGCGCTACCGGGATGCCCCGGCAATGATCGACTGGCTCTGCGAGGCCTTCGGCTTCGAGCGCCATCTGGTGGTCGAGGACGGCAATGGCGGCATCGCGCATGCCCAACTCGTCTGCGGCAACGCCATGATCATGTTGGGCTCGGAACGCCCCAACGATTTCGGCAAGCTAATGGCGCTGCCCAGTGAGATCGGCAATCGGGAGACTCAGTGTCCCTACATGGTGGTCGACGACGCCGACGCCCATCACGATCGCGCTGTGGCGGCGGGCGCGGATGTCATCATGGCTCCCGAGGACCAGGACTATGGCGGGCGGCTCTACTCCTGCCGCGATCCAGAAGGCCATATCTGGAACTTCGGCACCTATGATCCATGGGCGCGTAATTAGTTAGTTTGCTCTATTTTTGGCCCCCGGCCCTGCCCGCGATTCCAGGGGGCGGATTTTTCGATGAGCCCCGCCCCAAGGGCGGGAGCGAGTGCCGGGTTGGTCGGCCAGATTGACTGTGGCCCATTGGTCACTCTCTGCCAAAAAATGCAGCAGCCAAAGTGCTTTTCGTTTTCGGTCTTATCCGCGCTGTTGCATTATTGGCCCAACAATAAACTACAGCGTGTACTGCGTTCTTAGGGGGAAAATCATGACCGATCTTCGCGGTTCGACACCGAACATCTTGGAGTCCAATCAAGCCCGGCGGCCGTCGCTGGCCAAGACCACGGCGCAACTGTTGCTGGCAACGGCGGTGAGCGGCGTGGCTTTCGTGGCCACCATTCCGCAACCCGCACAGGCGCAGTTCGTCTGTGAACAAACATCAGGCGGGGGCGGTCTTGCCAACGCTGCCGGAAGCACGGGCAACTTCGCCTGTGGCTCAAGTGCCAACGCCGCCGGCGTCTTCAGCGGCAACAGCGCCACCGGCAATGGCGCCCTGGCTGCTGGCAATGGCACGGGTCCCGATCCTCAAGATGATTTTCAAGTCTTCAATACCGCAACCGGCCAAGGCGCTAGGGCCGACGGCAACGGCACCACCGCTGATACCGGCAACACTGCGACCGGCTCCCAGTCCAACGCCATGGGCGACAATAGCCGGAACACGGCGACTGGCTTTCTCTCCCGCGCCGACGGTGATGATAGCTTCAACACCGCTACCGGCACCAACGCTGACGCCGGCGGCAACAACAGCCGCAACAGCGCTTTCGGCGTTGATGCCTCCGCCGCTGGCGGATCTTCGGCTTTTCCCAGCGCCAACAGCGCGTTCGGCAGCGGCGCCGACGCCGGCGGCACTGGCGGCAGAAACACCGCCTCAGGCGCCAACTCAAACGCAATCGGCAATGGCGGCGGCAATAGCGCGTTCGGCGTTGGGACCAATGCCTCTGGCGGCAATACATTCAATCCGGCCTTCAACACGGCGGTCGGCAGGGGCGCCGACGCCAGCACCCCCAGCGTCGACGGCCAGATCGTTTCCAGCTCCAACACCGCCGTCGGCGATAGCGCCATTGCCAGAGGCGGCGAAAGCGAAAACGTCGCGACGGGCAGGGGCGCCGACGCCAGCGGCAACTTCGCGCGCAATGTGGCGAGCGGTTCGGGCGCCAATGCCAGCGGCACCGGCATGGGTGTAGCCGACGAGGAAGTTAGTGCCAATGTCGCGACCGGGTTCAATGCCGACGCCAATGGCGGTACGGGCGATGACCCGTCCTTCAACACCGCGACCGGCGCTAACAGCCTAGCCAGCGGCCGGCGCGGCAATAACGCTGCCTATGGCGTCTCAGCCGATGCCAACGGTTCTGATAGCTCCAACGTCGCAACCGGCAATGGCGCCGTTGCCAGCGGTTCCTTCTCGCGCAATGTGGCGACGGGTGCCGGGGCGACTGCGAATGGGGGGGGGAACGCCCAGGACTTGGCCGCAAACATCGCATCGGGATTCGAGGCCGACGCCAACGGATTGTTCGCTAGCAATGCCGCCTATGGGCGTGGCGCCGACGCCAGCGGCAACTTTGGCAACAGTGTCGCGATCGGCACCAACGCCAACGCCAGCGGCAGCACATTTGCCAATCCCAGCTCCAACACGGCGATTGGCGCGAATGCGAGCGCCAGCGGCGCCGGCACCGAACTCACCGCCGTCGGGGCCAATGCAACCGCCTCCGGCACCGACGCGAGCGCCTTCGGCGCCGGGGCGATCGCGAGCAATTCCGGTTCGACCGCCACGGGCAAAGACGCACAAGCGATCGGTTTTGCTTCCACTGCCACGGGCCAGGGCGCACAGGCCTCTGGGTCGTCGGCGACGGCCACGGGCCAGGGCGCCCTAGCGACGCAGACCGGCGCCACTGCAATGGGCCAGCAGGCAATGGCGCTTGGCGACTTTTCCACAGCGACAGGTCAGGGCGCACAAGCGACCCAAACCGGCGCTACGGCTTCAGGGGCCGAAGCGCGAGCGGGGGCAGAGAATTCTACCGCCGTTGGCTGGGGCGCGAATGCATCCTTCGTGGGATCGGCGGCGTTCGGCCAGGGCGCCACCGCGTCGCGGGCCAATCAGCAGGTATTCGGCACGTCCGAGAACACCTACACCATGACCGGCATCGCGTCGGAAGCGAGCCGGACAGCCCAGGGCGACGTGGTCGGTCTGGTCACCACTGATATCAACGGCAATCTCGCGAGCGATGGCGGGGCGCTGCAGAACAAGGTGAACCAGAACATGATGGCGATCGGGGACAATACACTCGCCATCGAACGCAACGCGGACGACATCGACGAGAACAGCGAGGGCGTCGCCATGGCTCTGGCGATGGATGCGCCGGACCTGCAGCAGCACGAAACCGTCGCCGTCAAAGTCAATTGGGGTAATTTCGAGGGCGAGAACGCGGTTGCGTTTGCGGGCTCCTTGAGGCTCGGCCAGAACACCAGCGTCGATGCGGGCATAGGCGTGGGCGCCGATGGCGGCAATGTGGGCAGCCGCGCGGGGCTGCGCATGGGCTGGTAGGGGAGTTTCTTAGTTCCCCCACCCCGCCCGCGATTTGAGCGGGCGACCTCTTAGATTAGCCCCGCCCCAAGGGCGGGAGCGAGTGTGGGGGCGTTGCCGGCAGTTTTTTTGTTACCCCGCTTAAAGTGCGGGGTAGGTGCCGGCTAAGCCAACGACTGTTGCCAGTGTGACGGGCGTAGCGGGCAACCAGCCTGCAATTTCAGCAGGCGGAACAAGAAACACCCGCGATTCCAGCGGACTAACGAATCAAGTGCCGCGCGGGGCCGCGCTCAGATCCCGAGGCAGCAGGGGCAGCCTGCGCCGGCGGGAACCGCAACGCCCGGGACTCGCATTAGCGTCTTGACCGCTAGGGGCGCGGCCATTGACCGTTGTCCTGTGGGCGGCCTGGCGGACGGGGCTTCGGCGCCTTGGGCGGGCCTTCTCGCTTCGACCGGGCCTGTAAAAATCTCGAAGCCATGCGCGCCGATATCGGTCTCGATCTCGATCGAATTGCCGTCGAGCGCCTCCCAGTTGCCGAAATCTGAACCATCGCGGCGCACCCTCACATCGCCGCTATTGGGCAACTGGGTGACCCGGAAGCGGGTGGCCTCGCCGGACCTGCCGGTTTCGCCTGGATAGGTCGTCATGTGCAGGACGCCGGATTCCGGCTCGTTCCAGGCCCGGGCGATGCCGAGCGCGGGGAAGTCCACGCCCGTCACCGTAGGTTGATCGAACTTGGCCAGATCGGGCTCCCGGAACAGTTTCGTCCATGCACCGGGCCGGTCCACTTCAGCCACCGCCATCAGCGCGCTCAACTGGCCCCGCGGCCAGGCTTCCCCAAAGTTGAACCACCAGCCGAACTCGTCGTCGCCCACGCCGAAGGCGCGCGGCTCGAAGTTGTCTTCCGCGTAGGCGTTGAGCCGCTTGAACGTGGTCTGATCGTCAAACTCGCGCGCCAGCGCCAGGCCGACCGCGGCGAAGCGGGGATCGGGGGTCGCGCGAACCTCCTTGGACGGGTTGTCCCAGCCGAGCCGCGAGATGGCGGCCCGGTAGAGCGTCTCGGCGAAGGCCGGGTCCTGGGGCATCAGGTAGAACGCGATGCCGAGCCCGCCCGCCGGCCCGAACGTGTGGTTATGCTCGATCAGGGGGTCGTAATAGAACGTCGTCCACTCCAGATTGCCGCCTGCGTCGAAGCCGAAATAGTCGCCCCGGGTCTCATCGGCCCAGGTCTCGAAGGCGCTGTGCGCCGACTTGCCGAACACTCCGTCGTAGAGCTGCAACCCCAGCCCCGCGGCCGAGAGACAGAACGGCCAGATCTTGGTGTTCTCGCAATGGGGCCCTTTCGGGTATTTGGCCCAGCGCTCCACCAGAATGTTGGCAACGTCTGGCTGGGTCCATTGGAACCTGGCGCCGTCGAGGCCCGCAACCTCGAATGGTTTGGTCCAGCGCTGCTCGCCCGACACATAGGCGTGCAGCGACATGGTGAGGTTGAGCCAGCCCTTGAAGAACAGATTGCCTTCGGCGCCGATCGGGTCGGGCTGCAACCCCCAGGGCTCGACCCCGTTGGCGCACCAGCCTGGCACGTCGTATTGGCCCACCAGATGGGGCGGGATCAGGGTTTCGATCCATTCCTTCGGGTAATCGCCCCGGCGGGGATCGTGACCGATATGGGTCAGCCAGTCGATCGCCGCCCAATAGGTCAAATGACGCTCGACCAACTGCTCCAGGATTGCCGAATAGGCCTCGCGCCAGGCGGGCGTGAGGTCCGCCATCAGCCCCAGCGCGTAGGCCGACTCCGAGAGATCGAAGCGTGGAAAGTCCAGCATCGGGGCAGTCGAGTAGCGGTCCCACCAGGGGTGGGGCTCGCCCGCCTCCGACCAATCGTCGCCTGTCATCGCCTTGCGCCAGAGAAAGCGCAGCCAGCCCCGGGCCCGTTCGCTCAGATCGGGTGGAAATGTTGCAGTCTGTTGGTTGATTGCGGACATGACGAACCACGCGGTTCTAGCCCGCAAGCGGGATTGGGCCAAGCGCGGCGACCCGTGCTAGCTTTTGCCGCGAGGCAATTTTGCACTTGGGGGCTCGCATGCACCGATATCTGTTCGTCTGGGCGCTGCTGGCTGTTGGCGCATTCAGCCCCACAACCGCGCTGGCGCAGGCGAAGACCCCGCCCAACATCCTGCTGGTGATCGCCGACGATATGGGGCTCGACGCCAGCCCCTGTTACAAGCTCGGCGCGAAAAAGCCCGACATGCCGGTGCTGGAGGCGATGTGCCGGGACGGGCTGGTATTCGACAATGTCTGGGCGGAGCCGGTCTGCTCGCCGACACGGGCGACGATCCTCACAGGACGCTACGGCTTCCGCACCGGCGTGCTCCATCCCGCGATCCGGAGCGGGGGCGGAATCGGCACCAACGAGCTATCCCTGCAGAAGTTACTCGATGCGAGCGCGCCCACCCAATACGCCCATGCGGTGATTGGCAAATGGCACCTCTCGGACGATACCAACGGAGGCCCCGACAATCCGGGACTGATGGGGGTCGGATTCTTTTCGGGTTACCTATGGGGGCAGCTTCCGAGCTATTACGACTTCACGCTGACCACCAACGGCGCCCAGCGCCAGGTGAAGGACTACGCCACCACGGTCTTCACCGATATCGCGATAAAATGGCTGTCGGAGCAGAGCGAACCCTGGTTCCTGTGGCTCGCCTATACCGCGCCTCACGCGCCGTTTCACGTGCCGCCCACCGGTCTCCACGACCGCAAGCTCGTGGATGATCCAGCCGCGATCAAGGCCAACCGGCTGCCCTATTACCTAGCCGCGATGGAGGCGATGGATCATGAGCTGGGCCGGCTGCTCGACACCCTCTCGCCGGAAGTTCGGGCCAACACCATTGTGATCTTTATCGGCGACAACGGCACGCCGGCGGAAGTGGCGCAGCTCCCCTATACGCGGGACACCGTCAAGGGCAGCCTCTATCCCGGCGGCGTCCGGGTGCCGATGGTGATCTTGGGCGCTGGCGTCACCCGCAAGGGCGAGCGGGAAGCCGCGGTTATCAATACCACCGATCTGTTTGCGACCATCGCCGATATCGCGGGGGTCACCGCCAAGCCCGCCCAAGACAGCATTAGCTTCAAGAAACTGCTGTCGTCGCCGTCGGCGGCCAAGCGCAGCTTCACTTATAGCGATATGCAAGGCGACGAGCCCCCGCCGGTCTATCTCAATAGCGGCTGGGCGGTCGGCGACGGGCGCTACGAGTTCATGCGGCTGGAGCGCCGCGCGCCAGCCCTGTTCGATCTCCAGGCCGATCCCGGCGGCGCGGTCAACCTGCTGAGGAGCGGCAGGGACGACGCCGGAGAAATAGCCGCCCGGCTCCGGGCGCACGGCGAAAAGCTGCTCGATAGCCGCTGAGTGGATAAGTGCTTGAATTAGTTCCCCGACCTAAGTGTCGCGTAGGTGGCGGAGTCTTTTGTAGTTACTCGGCTTAAGTGCCGAGTAGGTGCCGGCTAAGCCAATGACAGTCGCCATTTTGACGGGTGGAGCCGGCAACCAGCCTGCGATTTCAGCAGGCGGAAAAGCAAACCCGTGCCTTCAGCGAGCTAACTAACAAAGGCCCCACCGCTAGGCGGTTTGACTGTGGTTAAATAGTCACGGCTTGACAAAACTGCAACGCACCAGAGCGCTTTTCAGTATCGGTGTGGCTCGGGCCTCGGGCATGATTGCCCTAACCATCAACAACTATGCGTAGTGCGTCATCAGGGGGACAATCATGACCGATCTTCGCGATACTCAATCGAACAGCCTGGATTCCAATCGCGCCCACCGGCCTTCGCTCGGCCGCTTCACGGGTCGACTGCTGTTGGCCTCGGCCCTAGGCGGTCTTGGCGCCCTCGCCGCCGCTCCGCAGGCCGCCCACGCGCAGTTCGTCTGCGTTGGCAATACCGACGGGGCGGCAGTGGGAGACGGCTTGGCGGGCACCTCAGCCGCCGGCGGCTCGGCGGACGGGAGCGGCGGTGGCAATTTCGCCTGCGGCACCCTCGCCGACGCCAGCAGTGGTAGTTTCAGCTCTAATACGGCCATAGGCATTTTTTCCAATGCCAGCGGCACCACCAGCGCCAACGTCGCCACTGGCACCCTAGCCAACGCCAACGGCAATAACAGCGAAAACACCGCGAACGGTAATAGTGCCATGGCCATCGGTAATTTCAGCGCCAACGTCGCAACCGGAGCCAGAGCCCTTGCAAACGGCAGCGGCACCAGTGCGCTCGAGATCGCCGGCAATATTGCGACGGGCGCCAACGCCAACGCCAGCGGCGAGCGCAGCTCCAACGTCGCGACCGGCCTGTTTTCCGATGCCGGCGGCAACACCGCCGCCAATGTTGCGGTGGGCAATATGGCCAACGCCAACGGTAATGGCACTTCGAATACGGCAGTCGGTGCGTTTTCGAGTGCGACGCATGCCAACTCGTCCGCCTTCGGCCACGACGCCACCACAACCCGTGCCAACCAGCAGGTGTTCGGCACCGCCAATAACACCTACACCATGCCGGGCATCACGTCGGATGCGAGCCGCAGCGCACAATCGGGGCCGCTCGAAGTGGTGACCTCGGATTCGGCCGGCAACCTGGCCACCGATGGCGGCGAGATTTTTAAGAACCAGAGCAAGCTGGAAGCGGGTGTGGCCATGTCGCTCGCGCTCGAGAACCCGGACCTGCGCGGCAGCCAGACCTTCGCGGTCGCCGCCAATGTCGGCTTCTTCGAGGACGCGACCGCGCTGGGCTTCAGCGCCATTGGCCAGCTCAGCGACAACCTGCTCGGCATGAACGAGCAGATCGCGCTTGCGGGCGGCGTCTCGTTTAGCGTCGATGAGTCGAGCTTCGGTGGGCGCACCGATGAGGCCGTGGGCGGCCGCGTCGGGGTCGAGATGGGTTGGTAAAACTGCTATTAGGACCAAATCGGCGTAACTCTTCGGGTGCTCGATTTGGTGTTTTCTTTTTTGCGCGGTCTTGTGTTAGTGCGCCGTCTGGAATCGCCGGCGCGTATCCCGTGCGGTCTGGAGTTTGTCGCGAAAATTTTGTGTCGCGGTCTGAAATCGCCCAGATTATTTGTTCGCGGTCTGAAATCGCCCAGATTTTTTGTTCGCGGTCTGAAATCGCCCAGATTTTTTGTTCGCGGTCTGAAATCGCCCAGATTTTTTGTTCGCGGTCTGAAATCGCCCGCGTTGCGCGTTCTGCTCGCTGTCACGGTGCTTGCGGCAATTCTGGCGCCAAGCCCGCCGGCGCGCGCCCAAGTCTCGATGCCCAACGCCTCGCAGCAGCTGTTGCTGATCCGCACCGCGATACTCACGCTGAACGACGCCCTGCAGACCGGCAATTTCACGGTGCTGCGCGACGTCGCGGCGCCGGGATTCCGCGACGTAAACACCGCGTCAAAACTGGGCCAAATCTTTTCGGACTTGCAATCCCAGGGCCTCGACCTCTCGGCCGTTGCGATAATGGAGCCCAAGCTCAATCCGAAACCCAAATTGGACAAGAAGACCAACACGCTGCGCCTCACCGGCGTGTTCCCGGGCAAGCCGGTGGGGATCGGCTTCGATCTGATCTATCAGGTGGTCGGCGGCAAGTGGCGGCTGTTCGGCATTTCCGTCAATCCGGTGAAGTCGAAATAACCGAAGCTCCGACGATTAGCCCCAATAGTGCAACAAATCCGGCGTTGCCAGCGGGCACGCGCGCTTTAGAATAGGACCCGCGGAACAGTTTTTGGGGCTTGCGACATGATCACGATTTTGCGCTGGGTCGGCTATGGCTATCTGATCTTCGGGCTTGCCATTATCGGGCTGGGCTTGGGCGTGGCCATCACTACCAAAGGCATGGCCGGCGTGGCCGATTTCTTCAGCATCGACAACACGCGCAACTGGATCGTGATGCTGATGACGCTGGCGCCCGCCATCCTGTTCATCATCATCGCCCGCAGGCTGGACCGGGGTCGCCCGGAACCCTCCGAATAGACGCGGCCGCGGCCGCGCCAGATAGATCTCAAGTTCATCTGAGAATCAAAAAGGGCGGGAAGCCCACGCCCGCGGGACCGAGCCCGGCGCAGCTTCCCGCCCCATTATGCGATTATCGGGAGTGTGCGTGCCCTATTCAGCAGGCTTAGGAGGCGTAGGCATGCACTTCTTCGTCGCGTCGTCCCACGTTTCGCCTTCCTTGCAAGTGTCTTGCTGGGAGACGGTCGAGTCGGCAAATACGGGGGCCCAGAGGCCGATGGCAAACAGCATTGCCAAAGCAAGTGCAATCGATTTCATAGTTTCCCTCATATGTTGAATCCGTCGGCGAATTTGGCTCACCGCGGATAACTTCATGCAATCGGGCGCCCTACAAAGCGCCCTTTCACCGCACGTCCAAATGGTTGTCTTGTGATGGCGCGTGCGCAGCGGGAATGCCGGATCTGCTCCGGACATTGTTTGATTGGTACCCCACCGAGGCCGACGGTGCTGTATCAGATTGGCGAGTGTGGGGCGGAATTTGGGAGTCTTCAGGGCACTGATGAATCGCCGCTTTTTTGCGCGAATCCGGGTTTTGAAGGGGTTGTGAGGGCGCGATTTCTTCGAAATTTGAGGGGCTTGCATGGCCTTGCATTCGCAGCGGCTTTAGGGCCGTCTCCGCCGCCCCCAGGCAGGCCGCGACAGACGGCGCGCCCCGTTTTCTGCACGAAAATTGGTCACCATTGCCCTGTTATCTTGAACCTCGCTCCAATTCGGGCTAACCACCCGGTCGAGCAATCGGGTCCCCGGTGGCAGGCTTAATACCAAGGATCGTTGATAATCACTTATCTCATGGGAGCTAATCGGCTCGTCCGGGCAGGCGCGGCGCGAGGCGCGATGCCGGCGCATTGGGCCAGCGCCGCAACGCACCCGAGGGGCCGATTTGGCCCACCGCAGGCCGCGGTCTTTTGCCCGCCCGCGTCGTTGCAGGCCGCTTGTGGTGGGTTGGCACCACGGCGCACCCCGCGCCTGGCGGCTGGGCAAAATACCAGCGGTGAGATAGGTCATTATCAACGAGCCTTGGTATAAATTTCGTCTAGGAGCCCTCCCATGGCGCGCAACAGGATTGCGCTGATCGGCGCTGGCATGATCGGCGGCACGCTGGCCCATTTGGTCGGCCTCAAGGAACTCGGCGACGTCGTTCTGTTCGACATTGTCGAGGGCATGCCCGTGGGCAAAGCACTCGATATCGCCGAGTCCGCGCCCGTTGAGGGCTTCGATGCGCAGCTTGCTGGCACCAGCGAATACGCCCAGATCCGGGATTCCGATGTGGTGATTGTGACCGCCGGTATTCCCCGCAAGCCCGGCATGAGCCGCGACGATCTGCTGGAGATCAATCTAAAGGTGATGGAGCAGGTGGGCGCCGGCATCAAGAAATACGCGCCCGATGCCTTCGTGATCTGCATCACCAACCCGCTGGACGCCATGGTCTGGGCCCTGCAAAAGGCGAGCGGCCTGCCCCGCAACAAGGTCGTGGGCATGGCGGGTGTGCTCGATTCGGCCAGGTTTCGCTATTTCCTCTCGCAAGAATTCGACGTCTCCGTCGAGGACGTCACCGCCTTTGTGCTGGGCGGCCATGGCGATGCCATGGTGCCTCTGCCCCGCTATTCGACCGTGGCGGGCATTCCGCTCACCGATCTCATCAAGATGCGCTGGATCACCGAAAAGCGGCTCGAGGAGATCGTGCAGCGCACCCGCGACGGCGGCGCCGAGATCGTGGGACTGCTGAAGACGGGATCCGCCTTCTATGCGCCCGCCTCTTCGGCGATCGCGATGGCAGAGGCCTATCTAAAGGACAAGAAGCGGGTGCTGCCTTGCGCGGCCTATTTGAACGGCGAATACGGCGTCAAAGGCCTCTATGTGGGCGTGCCGGTGGTGATCGGTGCCAAAGGCGTCGACCGGGTGGTCGAAATCCAGCTCGACCGCAAGGAGCGCGAGGAATTCTCCAAATCCGTCGAGGCCGTCAGGAGTTTGGTCGAGGCCTGCCAGAAGATCGCGCCGGCGCTGGCCTAAGGCGACCCAAGGGGGCTCCCAGTGAATATCCACGAGTATCAGGCCAAGTCGATCCTGCGGGATTTCGACGTGCCGGTCGCCAAGGGCATTGTGGTGTTGTCGCCAGAAGATGCGGTCGCCGCGGCCAAGGAACTGCGCGGCAAGCGCTGGGTGGTGAAGGCCCAGATCCATGCGGGCGGGCGGGGCAAGGGCGGCGGCGTCAAGCTGGTGAACAGCCTCGACGACGTGCGCGCCGAGACCGACCGGATGCTGGGTATGAATCTGGTGACCCACCAGACCGGCGCCGAGGGCAAGCAGGTGCGCCGGGTCTATATCGAGAAAGCCTCTGAAATCGACCGCGAGTTTTACCTGTCTTGCCTGGTGGACCGGCAAACGTCGCGGGTCGCCTTCATCTCCTCGACCGAGGGCGGCGTCGACATCGAAGAGGTGGCGGCCAAGACGCCGGAAAAGATCCTCACGCTGAGCGTCGATCCGAGCTCCGGCTATTCGGGCTTTTATGGGCGCAGGATCGCATTCGGTCTGGGCCTGGAAGGCAAACAGGTGAAGCAGTGCGTGGCGCTGATTGCAAACCTTTACCGCGCGTTCCTGGAAAAGGATGCGAGCCTGATCGAGGTGAACCCGCTGGTGGTCACGGGCGCGGGCGACCTGCTCTGCCTCGACGCCAAAATGAACTTCGACGACAACGCGCTCTACCGCCACACCGACATCGCGGATTTGCGCGATATCGACGAGGAAGACCCGGCCGAGGTGGAGGCCTCGCGCTTCGATCTCTCCTACGTCAAGCTCGACGGCAATATCGGCTGCATGGTCAATGGCGCGGGGCTCGCCATGGCGACCATGGACATCATCAAGCTCTATGGGGCGGAGCCCGCCAACTTCCTGGATGTGGGCGGGGGCGCCGACCGCGAGCAGGTGATCAACGCCTTCAAGATCATCCTCTCCGACCCCAACGTGGAGGGCATTCTGGTCAACATCTTCGGCGGTATCATGCGCTGCGACATCATCGCCGAGGGCATCGTTGAGGCGGCTAAGGAGATGAGCATCGGCGTGCCGCTGGTGGTCCGGCTGGAGGGCACCAATGTCACTTTGGGTAAGAAGATCCTGAACGATTCAGGGCTCGCCATCATCGCCGCGGACGATTTGGCGGACGCCGCCAAGAAGATCGTCGCCCAGGTCAAGGGCTAGGCCCGCCATGTCGGTTCTGGTGAACAAGAACACGAAGGTGATCTGCCAGGGATTTACCGGCAGCCAGGGCACATTCCATTCCGAGCAAGCCATCGCCTACGGCACCAAGATGGTGGGTGGCGTCACACCCGGCAAAGGCGGAGCCGAGCATCTGGGGCTGCCGGTGTTCGACACCGTGCACCAGGCGGTTGCTGAGACCGGCGCGGATGCGAGCGCAATCTATGTGCCGCCCCATTCCGCCGCCGACGCCATATTGGAGGCCATCGATGCGGAAATGCCGCTGGTGGTCTGCATCACCGAAGGGATTCCGGTGCTCGACATGGTCAAGGTGAAGCGCGCCCTGGAGGGCTCGAAGACCCGGCTGATCGGTCCAAACTGCCCCGGTATCATAACGCCCGACGAGTGCAAGATCGGCATCATGCCGGGCCATATCCATAAACCGGGTACCGTGGGCATTGTCTCGCGCTCGGGCACGCTGACCTATGAGGCGGTGGCGCAGACTACGGCCGCGGGCCTGGGCCAGTCGACGTGCATCGGTATCGGGGGCGATCCCGTCCACGGCACCAGTTTCATCGACTGCCTGGAGCTGTTTCTAGCCGACGAGAAGACCAAATCCATCGTGATGATCGGCGAGATTGGCGGTTCGGCCGAGGAAGATGCAGCGGATTTCCTAAAAGATTCCAACTCCAAAAAGCCGGTGGTGGGCTTCATCGCCGGCGTCACCGCGCCCCCTGGCCGGCGCATGGGCCATGCGGGCGCCATCATTTCCGGCGGCAAGGGCGGCGCCCAGGACAAGATCGAGGCGATGCGGGGGGCTGGAATCGCGGTCGCAGATTCGCCGGCTGCCCTTGGAACTACGCTACTGGAAGTATTAAATAACTAGGTAGCGGCCCGATGCCCTTGGGCCGCCGACCGACCAAGTGAGTAAAGCGTGATTTTGAGGGGCAACCCGTCCAGAAAGGCTGGCCGATGGCACGGCAGGATTTGAACGAGGCGTTTGCGCGCACCGCGTTCCTCGATGGCGCGAATGCGGGCTATATCGAGGATCTCTATGCCCGCTATCAACGCGATCCGGCATCCGTCGAGGCGGACTGGCGGGCGTTCTTCGCCGAGCTCAAGGACCGCAAGGAAGACGTGATTGCCGAAGCCGACGGTCCCTCCTGGCGCCGCGACGACCTGGGCAACGGCCAGAATGGCGATTGGACCCCGGTGCAGCAGGACGTGCAGCGCCGGATCCAAGGCCAGGCCCAATCACTAGGTGTCGAGCTCGGCGGTGAGCTGGCGCTGGCCGCGACCCGGGATTCGGTGCGCGCCTTGATGATGATCCGGGCCTATCGCGTGCGCGGCCATCTAGAGGCCCATCTGGACCCACTGGGCCTCGAAGCGCGGCAGCCCCATCCAGAGCTCGATCCAGCTTCTTATGGCTTCACCGAGCGCGACCGCGACCGCAAGATCTATCTCGACAATGTGCTGGGATTGGAGTTCGCCAGCATCCAGGAGATCATGGAGATCCTGACCCGGACCTACTGCTCCACCATCGGCGTTGAATTCATGCATATCTCCACGCCCGAACAGAAGGCATGGATCCAGCAGCGCATCGAGGGCAAGGACAAGGAGGTGACCTTCACGCCCGAGGGCAAGAAGGCGATCCTCAACAAGCTGATCGAGACGGAAGGCTTCGAAAAGTTTCTCGATGTCAAATACACGGGCACAAAGCGTTTCGGGGTCGAGGGCGCCGAAGCCATGGTCCCGGCGCTCGAGCAGATCATCAAGCGTGGCGGTCATTTGGGGGTCAAGGAGATCATCATCGGCATGCCGCACCGGGGCCGGCTGAATGTGCTGGCCAACGTCATGAGCAAGCCCTACCGCGCCATCTTCAACGAGTTTCATGGCGGCTCGGTGCAGCCGGACGATGTCGAGGGCTCGGGCGACGTGAAGTACCATCTGGGCGCCTCGTCGGACCGGGAGTTCGACGGCAACCAGGTGCATCTCTCACTGACCGCCAACCCGTCGCATTTGGAGATCGTCGATCCGGTCGTGCTGGGGAAAGCTCGCGCCAAGCTCGATCAATTCAACGACCACACCCGCACGACCGTGTTGCCGCTGCTGCTCCATGGTGACGCGTCCTTTGCGGGCCAGGGCGTGGTCGCGGAATGCTTTGGGCTATCCGGGCTCGCCGGGCACCGCACCGGCGGCTCGCTGCATTTCATCGTCAACAACCAGATCGGGTTCACAACCGCCCCGCGGTTTCAGCGCTCCTCGCCCTATCCCTCGGACGTTGCCCGGATGATCGAGGCGCCAATCCTGCATGTGAACGGGGATGACCCGGAAGCGGTCGTGCATGTGGCCAAGATCGCCACCGAGTTCAGGCAGCTATTTCACAAGCCTGTTGTGATCGACATGTTTTGCTACCGGCGCCACGGCCATAATGAGGGTGACGAGCCGGCGTTTACGCAGCCGCTGATGTATCGCCGGATTCGCGAGCACCCGACGGTCGCCCGAATATACGCCGACCGGCTGATCGGCGAGGGTCTGGTAAGTAAGGACGACGTCGACCAGATGACCGGAGAATTCCGCGAGCATCTGGAATCCGAGTTCGAGACGGCGGACTCCTATCGGCCCAACCGGGCCGATTGGCTGGACGGAAAATGGTCGGGCATCGGCTTCGCCGAAGAAGGCGCGCGACGCGGCGAAACTGGGGTCGATGTTGCCCGGCTGAAGCAAATCGGCATGCAGCTCACCAAGGTGCCGGAAAATTTCCAGCTGCACCGTACGCTGAAACGCTTGCTCGATCGGCGCCGCGAAATGATCGAGAAGGGCACCGCGATCGACTGGTCGATGGCCGAGTTGCTGGCGTTCGGCACGCTGCTGCGCGAGGGCTTTCCGGTTCGCCTGTCGGGCCAGGACAGCGAACGCGGCACCTTTTCGCAGCGCCATTCGGTTTTTCTGGATCAAGAGACGGAAGAGAAATACATCGCGCTGCGCCATCTCAGCCCCGACCAGGCCAAGTTCGAGGTCGTCAATTCGATGCTGTCGGAGGAGGCGGTGCTGGGCTTCGAATATGGCTACAGCCTCGCCGAGCCCAACGCCTTGGTGATGTGGGAGGCGCAGTTCGGCGACTTCGCCAATGGCGCCCAAGTGGTGATCGATCAGCTGATCGCCAGTGGTGAGCGCAAATGGCTGCGGATGTCGGCGCTCACCCTGTTGCTGCCCCATGGCTATGAGGGCCAGGGACCGGAACATTCGTCGGCCAGGCTCGAGCGCTTCTTGCAGCTCAGCGCCGAAGACAACTGGCAGGTCGCCAACTGCACGACGCCCGCTAACTACTTCCACATCCTGCGCCGTCAGCTGCACCGTAATTTCCGCAAGCCCCTGGTGCTGATGACGCCCAAATCCTTGTTGCGTCACAAGCAGGTGGTTTCGCCCCTCGAAGACATGGGCCGGGGGTCCACGTTCCACCGCGTGCTTTGGGACAACGCCCAAGCGCTGCCCGGCGAAAAGATCAAGCTCGTTAAGGATCAGAAGATAAAGCGCGTCGTGCTCTGCTCGGGCAAGGTCTATTACGATCTCCACGAGGAGCGCGAGAAACGCGGCGTCAAGGATATCTATCTGATGCGCGTCGAACAGCTTTACCCGTTTCCCGCTCGCGCTCTGATCGATGAACTCGGACGGTTCCCGCAGGCCGAAATGATCTGGTGCCAGGAAGAGCCGAAGAATATGGGCGCTTGGAGCTATATGGAGCCCAATTTGGAATGGGTGCTCGGCCATATCGAGGCCAAGCACGGCAGGCCGCGCTATGTGGGAAGGCCGGCGTCGGCTGCCACCGCCACGGGGCTCGCCAGCAAGCATATGGCCGAACTCGACGCCTTTCTTGACGACGCCCTGACGCTTTAGGGCCGCCCGAGACCACAAAAGGAACAAAGGCGATGGCGACCGAGATACGTGTTCCCCAGCTCGGTGAATCCATAACCGAGGCGACGGTGGCCCAGTGGTTCAAGCATGCGGGCGACGCCGTCGGCGCCGACGAGCCCCTGGTCGAGCTGGAAACCGACAAGGTCACGGTTGAAGTTCCGGCGCCCGCGGCGGGCGTGCTTTCGGAAATCTCCGTCAACGAGGGCGATACGGTCGAGGTCGGAGCCCTGCTCGGATCGATTGCCGAGGGTGCCGCACCTAAGGCGGCAGAGACTAAAGCTTCGGCGCCTGCCGCTGCGAAGACCGCCGAGGCCAAATCTCCAGCCCCAGTGGCCGAAATAGTGGCCGAGCCGGCGGTTGCCGAGGCAGAACCCCCGGCCGCTCGGGCTGAGATCGTGCTGTCGCCCGCAGTTCGAAAGCTCGTAGCGGAAAACCAGCTAGATCCAGCCGAAATCACCGGCAGCGGCAAGGACGGCCGAATCCTGAAGGGCGACGTTCTGGCGGCGATCGAGGCCGGCGCTGCCTCCCAAGCGCCGGCGAGCGCTACATTCGCCGCGCCTCAGCCCGTGCCCGTGGCCAAGCCGCGCGCGCCATCTCAGCCGGACGACGAGGTTCGCGAGGAGCGGGTGCGGATGACCAGGCTGCGCCAGACCATCGCCCGGCGGCTGAAGGATGCGCAAAACACCGCCGCCATGCTGACCACCTTCAACGAAGTGGACATGTCGGCGGTGATGGCGCTGCGCAAGGAATACCGCGATCTCTTCGAACAGCGCCACGGCGTCCGGCTGGGCTTCATGGGCTTCTTCGTCAAAGCTTGCACCCAAGCCTTGAAGGAGATCCCCGAGGTCAATGCCGAGATCGACGGCACCGATCTGATCTACAAGAACTACTACAATATCGGCATCGCGGTCGGCACGGAGCGCGGCCTGGTGGTCCCGGTGATCCGCGACGCTGATCGCATGTCCCTGGCGGGCGTCGAGCAGGCCATCGGCTATTTCGCCGACCGCGCCCAGGCGGGCGAGCTCAGCATCGAAGACATGCAGGGCGGAACCTTCACGATAAGCAATGGCGGCGTCTATGGCTCGCTGATGTCGACGCCGATCCTGAATGCCCCGCAATCGGGGATCCTGGGGATGCACAAGATCGAGCAGCGCCCGGTGGTGATCGAGGGCGAGATCGTGGCCCGCCCGATGATGTATCTGGCGCTGACCTATGACCACCGGGTGGTGGACGGCCAGGGGGCCGTCACGTTCCTAGTGCGCGTGAAGGAGTCTCTCGAAGACCCCCAGCGCATGATGCTCGATATCTAATCGCGCGAAGGAGCCTCCAATGGCCGAAGAACGCAACGCGCCGCCGATCTTCGTCCACCTCACCGTGAAGGGCGGGCTGGAGGCCATCGACCTATACGCCCACGCCTTTGGCGCCGAGGAAGCTTTCAAGCAGATGGCGGATGACGGCAAGCGCGTGCTCCACGCCACGCTCTCCATGTTCGGCGGTCATGTCATGCTGAACGATGAGTTTCCCGAGTTTTCGCCGGACGTGACGGCGCCGCCGACCGCGGGCGGAGCGAGCGTCACCATCCACATCAATCTGGCGAGCCCGGCAAAAGTCGACGAAGCGATGGCCCGCGCCGGCGCTGCCGGCTGCGAGATCACCATGCCGGCAATGGATGCCTTTTGGGGCGCGCGCTATGGGCGGTTGCGCGACCCCTTCGGCCATGTCTGGTCGTTCGGTGCCGAGCTGCCGAAAGAGTCGTGAGCCCAGAGAGGTCCGCAAATGGCTGAATACGATCTGACCGTTATCGGCACTGGACCCGGCGGATACGTCTGCGCCATCCGCGCCGCCCAACTCGGCATGAAGGTCGCGGTCGTCGAAAGGCGTAAGACCTTCGGCGGCACCTGCCTGAATGTCGGCTGCATCCCGTCCAAGGCGCTGCTGCATGCCTCTCACGTCTACGAGGAGGCCGAAAACGGCATGGCCGCCCTGGGCGTCGAGGTGACGCCGCGTCTCGATCTCAAGGCCATGATGGCCTTCAAGGACGAGGGCGTTGCGGGCAATGTCGACGGCGTCGCGTATCTGCTGAAGAAGAACAAGATCGACGCCCTGCAAGGCACCGGACGGATCACAGCACCCGGCGCCATCGAGGTGACGCCCGACAAGGGCGAGGCCCAAGCGATCAGTGCCAAGAACATCGTGATCGCGACCGGTTCCGATGTCTCCCAGATTCCGGGCATCGAGATCGACGAAAAGCGCATCGTGTCATCGACCGGCGCCCTGGTGCTGCCGAAAGTGCCGAAAAAGCTGCTGGTGGTGGGGGCCGGCTATATCGGCCTGGAACTGGGCTCGGTGTGGCGCAGGTTGGGCGCGGAGGTGCTGGTCGTCGAGTTCCTGGACCGGATCACGCCCGGCATGGACGCCGAAGTCGCCCGCCAGTTTCAACGGATCCTCAAGAAGCAGGGCATCGACTTCAAGCTCGGCCACAAGGTGACCGCGGTCGAGACCACGGCCAAGGGCTGCAAGGCCACGATCGAGCCCGCTGAGGGCGGCAAGGGCGAGACCGTGAGCTGCGACGTGGTGTTGGTCGCAATCGGTAGGGCGCCCTACACCGAGGGCCTCGGGCTCCAAGAGGCGGGTGTCAAACTCGACAACCGCGGGCAGATCATCGTCGATACCCACTACATGACCAGCGTGGACGGAATCTATGCGATCGGCGACGTGATCGCCGGGCCGATGCTGGCCCATAAGGCCGAGGATGAGGGTGTGGCGGTGGCCGAAATCCTTGCAGGCCAAGCGGGCCACGTAAATTACGGCGCGATTCCGGGCGTAATCTATACGTTTCCCGAGGTCGCCTCGGTGGGGAAGACCGAGGAGGACCTAAAGGAGGCCGGCATCGAATATTCTGTCGGCAAGTTCCCGTTCATGGCCAACGGACGCGCCAAGGTGAACCGGACCACCGATGGCTTCGTCAAGATCCTGGCAGACCGCGCCACCGACCGGATTCTAGGCGTCCACATCATCGGCGCGGATGCCGGCAACATGATCGCCGAGGCCGTGCTCGCCATGGAATTGGGCGCGTCAGCCGAGGATCTCGCCCGCACCAGCCATGCCCATCCCACCCTGACCGAAGCGGTCAAGGAAGCGGCTCTCGCCGTGGACAAGCGCCCGCTGCATATGTGATCGGTGGCCAGCGGCTAACCTAATCCATTGAGAAATATACGATTTACGAGATCGTGCATTCGCATGTTGACAAGATTAACGAATATGTTAATTAACATATATCTTAAATACAGAGCCTGATCCCTATGGACCCGCTTTCGACCACGTTTTCAGCGCTTTCCGACCCCACAAGGCGGTCGATCCTTGCCCGGCTTGCCCGGGGAAGCGCGACCGTCAACGAGCTAGCCGAGCCCTTTCGGATTTCGTTGCCCGCGATTTCGCGGCACCTGAAAGTGTTGGAAGGAGCGGGCCTGATCCGCCGCGAGGTCGAGGCCCAAAAGCGGCGCTGCTATTTGCAGCCCGAAGCGTTGGCCGCGGCGAACGATTGGATCGAGACCCATAGGCGGTTCTGGAATGACAACTTCGATGCCTTGGAAAGTTTTCTGGACAATCAGCAAGACACGACGAAATCTGAGAAACAGGAGTAACCCGCGATGAGTGACGCCTTGAGAGCTGAAACCGAATCGGAAGCCCCCGAACTGGTCCTGGAACGCGAATTCGCCCACCCTGTCGAGGCCGTCTTCAAGGCTTGGACCGATCAGGACGCGTTGCGCCAATGGATGGGACCGGCTGGCTTTAGCGCGCCCGACACCGAGTTCGAGCCCCGTATCGGCGGGGCCTATGTGGTGCCGATGGTGTCGCCCGATGGCAACACCCATGCCGCGCGCGGCGTCGTCAAGGAGCTGGTGCCCAACAAGCGGCTGACCATCACCTGGGCCTGGGACCAGGACGACGGCAGCGCGGGGCAGCAGATGGAAATAGCGCTCGACTTCGTGCCCACAGAGACCGGCACCAAACTGGTGTTGCACCAGACCAATTTCATCGACGAGAACACCCGCGACATGCATGGCCAGGGCTGGAGCAGCAGCTTCGACTGCCTGGAGGCCTATCTCGGGGCCTGATCATCAGGGGGCGGGGCCGGCCCCGCCCGCTCACCCCTTTTCGTCTAACTTTGATGGGCGGCCCTATGCGCGGCTTACGAATTACGCCAAACTTGGGCGATGTATTGGTTCGCCATCGGCGCCGTCTGCGGCATCATCCATGTTTGGGTGTGGCTGACGGTTCGCAAGCGCGAGGTTCTGAAACCTATTCCCGTCGTATTGTCGTCGGCCGTACTTGGGGCTGCAATTTACGGCAGCATTCTCTACTCGTTTCTCGGTTAGCGCGTTCCCGAAAACGCAAAACGCACGCCCTCACCGGGTGCAGGTCAGGCGTGCGCTTTACCGCGTCCCAAGAAAGGGAGGCAATGGCTACCCGGTCATTCTTGCCTGGATTTTGGTACGCGCCTTGAGGTGAATCAAAACAAGCGTCGTTTGCGGTGAATCGGCCTCGGCGAACTTAAAAATCAAAGGGATCGGCGGCCATCACATCCGCCGGCAGCCAGGTCTCATGCAAGTGCAGCCATTGGAGTTTGATTGGATCTTGCGCCACGATGCGGAACACCGCGCTTGAGAGCCGGCCATTATTGGGCGGCGTCGAGTTCACTGCATTTTTTTGCCATTCTTCGTAGTTCACGAGCAGATAGCCTTCGGCCCCCATCGGGCGCAGGCGCACGTCGCGGATCTGGGTCTTGTAACCCGGGCTCTTGGCGTAGGCCCCGCGTATGCCCTGGATCAGCCCGTCGCGGTCCAGCACCCCGCCGCCCGGATAGATCAGCTGGAAGCCTGGCGCCAGATGCGAGCCGTGGCGGGACTCCAAGACCTCTTCGCTCTGCGGGCAGGCGCCTGCGAACCAGTCATCGAAGAAGACGTGAAAGTCCTCGACCTCGGCGCGGGCTGCGGCGAGCCGGGCATCTTGATCAGCTTTGGCCATCGGATTGGTTCCCCTCACGCGGTGCGATCGCCGCTCAAAACGTCTCGATCCAGGGCCGCACCTCGATTTCCCAGGACCAGGCACTGCGGTGCTGGTTCAGCACGTCCATATAGGTCTGGGCGATGGCGTCCGCCTCCAGCCAGCCATCGGGGCGCTCGGGCGTGTTGACCCGGCCGCGGGCTTGGTTGGCGACACCGCCATCGATCACGAAATGCGCCACATGTATATTTTGCGGGTGCAGCTCACGGGCCAAGCTTTGGGCCAGCCCACGCAGCGCAAACTTGCCCATCGCGAAGGGTGCCGAGTGGGCGTAGCCCTTGACGCTTGCCGAGGCGCCGGTGAACAGGATCGCGCCGTGGCCTTGGGCCAGCATCCGCATTGCGGCTTGTTGCGCCACCAGAAAGGCTCCAAAGGCCGTCACCAGCAACGCACGGCGCACGTCTTCCGCATCGAGTTCAGCGACCGGGCCGGTAAACCGCAGGCTTGGATTGTAGAGCACCACGTCGAGGCCCTCGAGCGCCTGGTCGACTTCCCCAAACAGCGTCTCAACCTGATCGGGCTGTGTCGCGTCGCATTGGAAGGCCACCGCGCCAGTTTCCGCGACGAGGCCATCGAGCTTGTCGACCTTTCGCGCCGCCAGCGCCAGCTTGTAGCCGTCCTTGGCGAGCGCCCGCGCGAACGCGGCGCTGATGCCCGCGCCTGCCCCCACGATGAGTGCGGATTTAGCCATGCCCAACCTCCCGAAAAACCTCGGCGTTTCACAGGGCGCGCATGGTGCACACTCTCCCCTTGGCGCGCAACGCTAGCGGGCGCGGGGGTGGGCGCCGTCATAGACCTTGAGCAGGTGCTGGACGTCGACTTCCGTGTAGATCTGGGTGGTCGAGAGGGATGCGTGGCCCAGTAGTTCTTGGATTTCGCGCAAGTCGGCGCCGCTGCCCAGCAAATGGGTGGCGAAGGAATGGCGCAGTGCGTGGGGCGTAGCGGTCTGCGGCAAGCCAAACGCGCCGCGCAGCCGCTGCATCACCAGTTGGATGATCCGCGGGCTGAGCCGCTTGCCGCGCAGGCCGACGAAAAGCGGCCCTTCGGGTGCGAGTTCGAAGGAACAGAGTTCGAGATATCGCGCGACCGCCTGTTGCGCGATCGGAAGCACCGGGACCCGGCGCTCCTTGCCGCCCTTGCCAAGGATGGCGAGCATGTCGCGGCCCTCAATTGGCGCTTGATCACGGTTAAGCCCGAGCGCCTCGGAAATCCGCAGACCTGAGCCATAGAGCAGGGTCAGCACCGCGGTGTCACGGGCGATCGCCCATTCCGGCGCCCCCGCGCTGGCCCCGGAGCGGGCGTCGGTTATCACGGCCTTGGCCTCGCCCCTGCCAACCGCCTTGGGAACCGCATGCCCGCTCTTGGGAAGCGAGACGGAAGCGAGCGCGTCGTTCTTGACCAGGCCGCGTCGGTCGAGGAACCGGAAAAACATCCGCAGGCCCGAGAGCGTGCGCGACAGGCTGCGGCTGGAGACGCCCTGGCGGCGGCGTTCGGCCAGGAAGGCCCGGAAGTCGCGGGGGCCGAGATCGGTGAGATCGTCGAGGTTCGTTGGCGCTCCGCGATGGTCTTTAAGGAAATTCACGAACTGGCTGACGTCGCGGGCATAGGCCTCAATGGTCTTATCGGCCACCCGGCGCTCGCCCGAGAGATGGCCGAGCCATGCCTCCAGGGCGACCTTGAGATTGGCCGCGGCTGCCAGTTTCTGCGCGTACGTCGCCAATTCTCCCCCGCAATTCTCCCTAAAGGCCCTGTTCTCCCTAAAGAATAGACTGGCCGGTCTTTTTCCAGTCGGCCAGAAAGGCGTCCAAACCCTTATCCGTGAGATGGTGCCTGGTGAGGTCCTGGAGCACCTTTGGCGGAACGGTTGCGATGTCGGCGCCCGCCATGGCGGCATCTTTCACGTGGTTCACGTTGCGGATCGAGGCCGCCAGAATTTCTGTGTTGAGGTTGTCGTAGTTGTCGTAGATCACCCGGATTTCGCGGATCACCTCCATGCCATCGAGGCCGATATCGTCGAGCCGGCCGATAAAGGGTGAGATGAAGGCCGCGCCCGCCTTGGCCGCGAGCAAGGCCTGATTGGCGCTGAAGCAGAGCGTCACATTGACCGGCACGCCGCCTTGGGAGAGCGCGCGGCAGGCCTTCAGCCCATCCCAGGTGAGCGGCACCTTGACGGCAACGTTGCTCGCGAGCTTGGCGAGCTTGCGCCCCTCTTCGATCATGCCGTCGGTTTCGAGCGACGTGACCTCGGCGCTGACGGGGCCATCCACCACCGAGCAAATCTCCTTGATCACGTCGGTGAACTTCCGGCCCGATTTGGCCACAAGCGAGGGATTGGTTGTGACGCCGTCAATCAGGCCGGTGTCGGCCAGTTCCCGGATTTGCTCGATATCGGCACTATCGACGAAGAATTTCATGGACCCCTTCCGTGCCCTGCGGCTTGGGCTTCGCCAGCCGCCCGTAAGCGATAGTATTAGACGCTGATTCTTCCGCTTCTCTTAACGTCTTTGACCACGAGCCGCAGCCCTTGTCATCCCCGAGAACTGTCCCCGTCCTGCTGCCGCTGAGCCTGGAGTCGCCTTACGACTATCTGGCGGGCGACAATGTGAGCCTGGCCCCAGGCGATTTCGTGCGGGTACCGTTGGCCTCCCGCGAGCGGATCGGGGTGGTCTGGCAAGGTGCCTTGGTCGAGGGACGCGCGCCTGTTGACCCGGAAAAGCTGCGGCCCCTGCTGGAACGGCTCGATGTGCCGCCGCTCCCGCCAATCTCGCTCGAATTCGCCGAATGGGTGGCGAATTACACCCTCGCGCCCCCCGGCATGGTGCTGCGGATGATGATGAGCGCCCGCGAGGCCTTCATGCCCCAGCCGCCTGCCCAAGGTTACCGGCTGGATGGTCCGCCGCCCGAACGGCTGACCTCGGCGCGGCAGCGGGTGTTGGAGGTGGCCGGCAATGGGTTGGTCTGGCGCAAGGCCGCACTGGCCGAGGCGGCGGGTGTAAGTCCGGGCGTGATCGACGGGCTCGCCAAGGCGGGCACATTGGTGCGCGAGGCCCTTCCCGAGCCCGCCTGGCCCGTGCCCGATCCGAGCCACGAGGGCGTGGCGCTGACCCAGGCCCAGCGCGAGGCCGCAAATCAGCTTTGTGAGAAATTGGAAACCGGCGGCCATGGCGTCTCGCTGCTCGACGGCGTGACGGGCGCGGGCAAGACGGAAGTCTATTTCGAGGCCGTTGCCGCCGCGCTGAAACGGGACCGCCAGGCGCTGATCCTGTTGCCGGAGATCGCGCTGACCCGGCAGTTCATCGATCGCTTCGTGGCGCGGTTCGGCGTGGCCCCGGTTGAATGGCACTCGGAGCTGACGCCGCGCCAGCGGGCGAGGGTTTGGTTGGCGGTGGCGCGCGGCGAGGCCCGCGCGGTGGTGGGCGCGCGATCGGCGCTGTTCTTGCCCTTCCGCGAGCTCGGCCTGATCGTGGTGGACGAAGAGCACGATCCCGCCTTCAAGCAGGAGGACCGGGTGATCTATCAGGCGCGCGACATGGCGGTGGTGCGTGGAAAACTGGGGAATTTTCCGGTGATCCTGAGTTCGGCCACGCCTTCGCTCGAAAGCCTGGTCAATGCCGAGCAGGGCCGCTATGGCCATATCCTGCTCCCGGCGCGCTATAGCGGGGCGCCGCTCCCGGACATCGAGGCGATCGATCTGCGCGAATTCCCGCCCGAGCGGGGATCTTGGCTCAGCCCGCCGCTGGTGGAGCAAGTCGAGCAGACGCTGGCCGCCGGTCAGCAGGTCCTGCTGTTCCTGAACCGCCGGGGTTACGCGCCGCTCACGCTTTGCCGGGCCTGCGGATACCGCTTCCAATGCCCGCAATGCTCGGCCTGGCTGGTGGAGCACCGCTTCAAGCGCCGGCTCGAATGCCACCATTGCGGCGCGTCCATGCCGGTGCCCCACGCCTGCCCCCAATGCGCCGCGCAGGACATGCTGGTGCCGTGCGGTCCAGGAATCGAGCGGGTCGCCGAAGAGGTCTCCGAGCGTTTCCCCGATGCGCGCATCGCGCTGCTGTCGAGCGATCTGGTGCCCAATGTGGGTGCATTGCGGGAGGTGCTGGAGCAAATCGCCGAGCACCGCGCCGACATCGTGATCGGCACCCAATTGGTCGCCAAGGGCCATCATTTTCCACAACTGGCGCTGGTCGGCGTGGTGGATGGCGATCTGGGGCTCGACCAGGGCGATCCCCGCGCGGCTGAGCGCACCTATCAGCTGCTGCATCAAGTCACCGGGCGCGCGGGCCGTGAGGCGGTGGCGGGCCGCGGCCTGATCCAGACCTACCGGCCCGACCATCCGGTGATCGAAGCGCTGGTCTCGGGCGATCGCGACCGGTTCTTGGCGCAAGAGATCGCGGCGCGGCGAACTACGGGCTATCCGCCATTCGGGCGGCTCGCGGCGCTGATCGTCTCGGGCCGCACCAGGTTGGCGGCGGAGGCCTTCGCCCGGGCGCTCGCCCAGAGCGCGCCCGCGGCTGCCAAGATCCGAGTACTAGGACCCGCCGAGGCGCCGCTAGCGGTGATTTCGGGCCGTCACCGGTTCCGCCTGCTGGTTAAGGCCGCCCGCGAGGCCGACCTGCAGGCCTATCTGCGCGAATGGGTGGCCCAAGCGCCCGATCCCAGGGGCGGCGTTCGGCTCACCGTCGACGTCGATCCCTATAATTTCCTTTAGAAAACCGGGGGCTTCCGGTCAGCCCTTGCTGATTTGGATATCGTCGCCCTCCACGCGCAGCTCGAAGGTGGGGACGGAATCCTTGGTCACGCCTCCTTTGAGCGGCTCGCCGGTCCGCACGTTGAACTGGGCGAAATGCAGTGGGCACATCACGATGTCGCCGTTGAGGGAGCCCTTGTCGAGCGGCCCATTGTCGTGGGGGCAGCGGCAGGAGAAGGCGAAAAACTCGCCATCCACATTGGCGATCACCACGTCGCCCGTGACCTTTATGAGTTTTCCCGGCGCCACGTCCGACGTCTTCGCCACGGTTAGAAAATTTGCCATTGCCTGCCCCCCTCTGCCGTCTGACCAGGCTATTGCCGGTTGGTGCGCGGCTCAGCTAGATTTCTGCGTTAACCGGTTCACGGCCCTTAAACGTGAACCTAGTGAGACATTTCAAGCCGAACAAGGTGCGAGATTATGTTGAAGCGATCGGGTACGATTCTGGCAATCTTGCTGATATCCAGCTTTGTTGCGATGGAGGTGGCCATGGCGGACGACAAACAAGCGGTTCGGGCGGCGGTCGATCAGTGGTTCGTGGTTCTCAATGCAATGTTGAACGGCGATCCCAAGCCCTTCGCCGAGATTTACTCCCATGCCGACGACATCACCTATTTGAGCGCTGAGGGCACCTATCGGGTCGGCTGGGAGGCGACTTATGCGGATTGGAAGACGCAGGCCGGGAAGGCCAAGGGCGGTAAGGTTGCGGGCTCCGACATCCATGTGGTGGTCAGCGGCGATATGGCGGCCGCCCAGCATTACACGGCCGGATCGGTCGCGGGACCGGATGGGACGCCGAAAGACTCGAAGCTGCGGGAGACTAGCGTGTTTCGCAAAGAGGACGGGCAGTGGAAGATGATCTCGCATCACGCCGATGATTTTCTTCTCTGGGAAGACGTCGTCGGCAAGCCATAGAACCGGTAGCGTTCCAGGCCCGAGCCGACGCAACTTGGCCGTGGTCTAGCTGATATTTGTTCAAACCCAAGAGGAGTTTCCCATGCGTACTCTTGTCTACCTGGCGACAATCATGATCGCCGCCATCCTATTTTCCTCGCCGGGACCAAGTCAGGTTCAACGCTACGCGCCTCAGACCGGCGATGCGGTGGTCGTCTACGTCAACAAGTTCAGGGCGGAGGACTTCGACCGGGCCAAGCAAGTCATGGTGACGGGCTTCAGCAAGGCGATGACGGCGTCGGGCCAAACCCGCCACACCTACTGGATTGCAAACCCCGAAACCCGTGAGATCCTGGGAATTTCATTCTTCCAACCGGGCCACAGTGTGGACCAGTGGCATGATAATGAGGGCCGGCAAAACGTGCTGAATCAACTTGCAAAACTGCGTAGCGGCCCGCCCAGCAAGCAGGAATATGTGCTGATCGGGACCCACAACTCAACCAAGTGAGGGGCCCATATCAGGCTCCCCGTAGTTGTCCAGGCCCGGAAACACGCCGAATTCTGCTGATTTCTGTGGCATTGACTAGTTGATACCCGTCGAATTCTCCGCGCAGCTCATGCAACTGTGCTCAATAAGCCACACTGTGCCAAAAAATTTGCAACCGGAGGCCGAATTGCCTTCGTTGCGGCACATCCTTTCGTGTACGTTTGAAAAAAAGGGACCTATATACGTGTGTGACCCATTGACCTGGGTCATATAAATACCTATATTAAGGCTACGGCAAACGGGAGCGGTAGCCATGATGAAGACCTTCGACGGCCTCTACGAGATGATGGAGGCTTTCCCGGACGAGCAATCTTGCATCGAGCATCTGCGAGCCATTCGCTGGAAAGATGGTGCTTATTGCCCGCACTGCGGTTCCACGAAGGTCTATCACTTCAAGGACAAGCGCACTCACAAGTGCGGAGACTGCCGCCAGCGTTTTTCAATCAAGGTTGGCACGATTTTCGAGGACTCGAAACTGCCCTTGCGAAAATGGTTCATGGCAATCTGGATGATCACTAGCCACAAGAAGGGCATCGCCAGCACGACCCTCGCCAACGACCTCAAGATAACCCAGAAAACCGCGTGGTTTGTCCTGCACCGTCTCCGTCATGCCGCCAAGACCAAATCGTTCAACAGGCCACTGTCTGGCGAAGTTGAAATTGATGAAACGTTCATGGGCGGCAAAGAGAAAAACAAGCATTCCAACAAGCGCCAAAAGGCCGGTCGCGGGCCTGTCGGCAAGATCGTTGTATTCGGCGCTCTTGAGCGCGGCGGCGAGTTCCGCGCCAAGACAATCGACAGCCTAAAGGATGCGAAGTTCCATGTAGTTGAAAACGTCACTTTCGGCTCGAACGTGTTCACCGACGAATTTGGTGGCTACCGTGGCTTGCAGGGCCGCTACAATCACCACACGACGAGACATTCGGCTGGTGAGTACGTGAAGCACTACTTCAATCACATCAACGGTATTGAAGGTGCGTGGAGCTTGATCAAGCGGCAGATTTACGGCGTGCACCACTGGGTCAGCCCAAAACATCTTGATCGTTACCTAGGCGAGATGACGTGGCGCTATAACCGCCGTGACCTTGACGAAGGCCCCCGCGTTAATGCTCTGCTGGAGCAGGCGAGCGGAAGGCTGACATACAAGGACCTGATTGCATGACGGACAAGAAACGCGAAGGACCGTTCAAACTCGATATGGAGTTTGACGAAGCGCTTGAACGCTTCTCAAAAGTTACGCCCGAGGAAATGCGTGAAGCCACAGGTGCATCGCTTCCGGCAAAGGTGCGGCAGCAAGGCGAGTTTACCTTTGAGACCGTCTCATTCGATGGAGATTCTGAACTTGGTGCGGTCAACGACCTACAATTCGATGCGGACCGCGACACCATATGGGCGAACACCGAACAGATGGCAAAGCTGTTTGGGCGAAGTGCCAAGACTATCAACGAACATTTACGCAACATATTTCGTGACGGTGAGCTGGACGAGGCGACAGTTGCCCGGAAATTCCGGATAACTGCAACGGACGGCAAAAACTACAGCGTCCTTCACTACAACCTCGATGTTATTCTTTCTGTTGGATACCGGGTCAGCTCTCGGCAGGCGACCAAATTCCGACAGTGGGCCACAGACGTTCTCAAACGCTATATCGTCCAAGGATATGCTCTTGATGAACGCCGCCTTGATGACGACCCGACCGCACTGCGCAAACTCGCAGCGGATGTCCGGACGCTCCGCACGAAAGAAAAGAACATTTATCAGGCAGTGCGAGACTGCTTCAAAATTAGTTCGTCGGACTATGACTCAAAAGCGCCAGCAACCCGCTCGTTCTACTCCAAACTCCAAGACAAATTCTCATACGCGATAACCGGCCAAACGGCATCACAAGTCGTGCTTGAACGCGCAGACGGCCTTAAGGACTTCATGGGCCTAACGTCAACCACCTCCGGCCGCCCGACAAAGGCAGACGCCACTGTTGGAAAGAACTATCTCAACCCAGATGAGCTCTATGCACTGCACTTGCTTTGCGAGCAGTTCTTGCTTTTTGCGGAAAGCAAGGCAATTCGCGGCCAAGAACTTACTATGGCTGAGTTGGACCAGAAATTTGACGAGCTCCTGAAGGTGCAGGGCTATCCGGTGTTCAGCCAATATGGTGCGTACTTAAAGAGTGCCGCGATGGAACACGCACAACGAGAATTGGACACGTACCGACACCGTATGCGGCTTGAGAACAAGAATCTCGACGGGTCGAAACGCGCCGGATAGCAACCAAACAACTACCGAAAGCGTGGCCCATCTGTCAGGGGCGCTAGCCCCCCATCGCCATCCTCTTCTTCAACCGCATCAAATTCATCCAAGCCGCTTGGGTATGGGTCTTTACCAAGCCTTACACGCATAGCAGGCAGCGACACATTTAACGCCTGAGCTAGCGCTTGATCGCTCGAATGCCCCTGCTGCCTGAGTTCCTTTAGGAGCCACTGAGGCATAAGCAGATTAGCCGCGAACCGGTTCGCTTGCGTCTCGTGAAAGCGCTCTAGTGGAGTGGTCTCGTAAATTGTCTCGTCAGGTGCCCGATAAGCGGGACTATCCGCGACGCCGTCACCAATCAGATCACGATGATACATGAAGTGGCCCAGTTCATGGGCAATGGTGAACCGCTGGCGCACCTCAGAATCTCGCTTGTTCACAACAATATAATACGAGCCTCTGGTGTCTTTTTGGATCTTACCGGAAACTCCTTCTGGTAGGTCATCCGCAAGAACTCGCACGCCAATAGCTTCCGCTGCTGCCTTCACATCCACAGGGTAAGTGGACGTGAAATCAGCCAGTATCTCCACGTTGGCTTTCAGGCTCTGTTTCTGATCCGTAAGAGTCATTAGCATCACCTTGCAGTGGTATGAGATTTTCTACGTGGGTGCGAACCTGTTCGGGCAAAACGTCATTCACATATTTCCCGACAAGTTTTTCAGCCACTGCCCTGGCTTCAGTTTCGGTCGTTTCTCTAACTTCAGGGCGGAGCAACCAGAAGCCGCCGATCAGAGCTACCACAACAACAATTTCCAATATGGTCAGGGAGATCGACAGCGAGTCTAAATCCCGCGCATTGCCGCATGAGTTTAGCAAAAGCAGGATAGCGACCGCCCACACAATATGTAGGCACCAATTGATTCGCTTCCAAGGCAAATCCGCCCACTTCTTCGGAAGCACAACCCCGTTCTCTTCATGATCAGCCATGCGCAAACGTTAGCAGCGAACGGCAGAATGCGTAAGACATCAACGAAATGTGCTGACGGTTGGGTCACACACGTATATAGGTCCCGAAAAAAATGGGCCAGTGCGGGTCCAGACACGGGGGACAGATATGCTCAAGACAATCGCCAAGACAGGTTTGGCTGCGCTCACGCTGGCCGGATTCATCAGCACCGCGCAGGCCACCGGCCTGGGGTCGGGCGACGGCAGCTGGAATGGCGTCTATGTCGGCGGCCATGCGGGCGGCGCCTGGGGCGATGCCGATGTGACTTCGGACGCTGTGATCTTTGGCCCAGGCATTTTGGGCAATGATACCCAGGATAGCTTCGACATGGATGGTTGGCTGGCGGGCGCCCATGTCGGCGCCAATGTGCAGTCGGGCGCCTGGGTCATAGGCGGCGAACTTTCGCTGAGCGCGGCCGGCATCGACGGTTCCAAGACGCCATGCGCGACACAGACTTTCGCGGCTAATGGTCAATCCTTCACCATAGATCATCCCTGCAAGAAGGACGATGAGTGGCTGGCGCTCGCCATGGGGCGGTTCGGTTACGCGCCGGGCAATTGGATGGGATACCTCACGGCCGGCGTCGCCGTGGTCGGCGCACAGACGACCAACGAACAAACTCAGTCCGATGGGCAAATAACCTTCGGTCCCTTTCCGTTTATTGCGGAATCGGGCACCGATGTGGGCTTCGCCATCGGCGGCGGCGCCGAGGTTCAGCTTGGCGGCGGCCTGATCGCCGGCGTTGAATATATTCATGCCGAATTTGACGATATGAGCAGCGGTGACGATGGCGTCAGATTCGATTATAGCCAGGACCTCGATATTGTCCGGGCGCGCCTGAGCCTGATGCTGGACAGCTGTTGCGAGGGCGTCGCAGCGGCGCCATCGAAGACCGGTTTCGCCGGGGTTCTACCAGCCACCGGCACTGCCTGGGGCGGCGTCTATTTCGGCGGCAATGTCGGCTATGGCTGGTCCGATACCACTTCCAAAGTGATCGGCTTTCGCGACGATGGATCCGTCACCAAGGACAACTTCGACCTCGAGGGTTGGCTTGGCGGCGTGCATCTGGGCGCCAACGTCCAGCGCGGTAACTTCGTGCTGGGCACCGAGATTTCCCTGAGCGCGGCCGAGATCGACGGCAAAACCGATAGCTGTGAAGGCTTTTCGTTCCCAGGCGAGGTCACCGTCAACGTCTCCTGCAGCAAGCAAGACGAATGGTTGCTGCTTGCCATGTCGCGGTTCGGCTATGCACCCGGCAATTGGATGGCTTATGTCACCTACGGTCTCGCGGTGGTGGGCTACCAGACCGATTCGCTCCAAGACCTTGACCTACCCCAACAGGGCATCAACTTCTCGAACGTCCCGCTCAACTCGAGCGTCAATACCGATGCGGGCTTTGCCATTGGCGGCGGCGCTGAGGTCAAGATCGGCAACAACATTGTCGCGGGCATCGAGTATATCCACGCCCAATTCGATGACGCGCGAAGCGGCGGCGGCGAGCTCGTCTACGAGTACGAGCAGGATCTCGACATCGTCCGCGCCCGGCTGAGCATGATGCTGAACGAGTGTTGCGAGGCGGCGGCCCCATCCAAGACCAATATGGCCTCGGCTGCGGCACCGGGCGGTTGGGCCGGCTTCTACTTCGGCAGCCACGCAGGTCTGGGCTGGGCCGACACAGATGTCTCTGAGGATGATTTCGACGAGGCCGGCACCCAGACTATTAGTGACAGCTTCGAGCTCGATGGGTACCTGGCGGGCGTCCATATGGGCGGCAACGTACAGTCCGGCGCCTTCGTGCTGGGTGGCGAGCTTTCGGTCAGCGGCGGCAAGATCGACGGCTCCAAGGGGCCGGATTGCTTCAGCGACTTCCGCGATGATTCCTTCGAATGCAAGAAGGAAGACAAGTGGCTGGCGCTGGCCATGGGCCGGCTGGGCTACGCGCCTGGCGCCTGGATGGGTTATGTGACCGCGGGCGCCGCCGTGATCGGCTTCCAGACCGATACGGTTGACGATGGCGACCCGCAATCGGCGGGTGCCGACACCGATCTGGGCTACGCGGTCGGCGGCGGCGTCGAAGTCGAGGTGATGCCGAATGTGATCGCCGGCGTCGAATACATCCACGCCAAATTCGACGGTGCCACGGACGGCAGCGGACCTGTGTTGACCTGGGAGCAGGATTTGGATCTGGTCCGAGGCCGCCTGAGCTACAAATTCGGTGGCTGCTGTGGAGCAGCGCCGGCGCACGTGCCGTTCAAATAAAGGTTTCTCAACAACAGTCCCTTGAGGGCCGGTGGCTTAAACCACCGGCCTCTTCATTTTTGAGGCAAGGGGTCATTCCTCGCACCGCCAAGGGGAAACCCCATAAGAAATGCCGCGGGCAATAAGCCAGCGGCATTCGCCGATAGAATCACATTTTGGGAGAAAGCCGGTCCCGCCAATCCGGGGCGGCAGGTCTAGTCGGTCTTCAGCCGATGCGCGATCAGCAGGCCGAAGCTCACGACCACAAACAGCCAGAGTGCAAATAACCACATTGTGACGTCCCTCCAATTGCCCCCAAAGACTGACGCCTATTACTCGCAGTCCAGGCTCTCGCTGGATCTTATAATCTGATCAGAACATGGCGATTTGTGGGGCGTCTGACCAGCATTTACGCCCCTTGGCCGCGCAGATTCTCGCCGAGCGTTGCGGTTTTGCCACAGCCGCCGTCGGCCACGCTTTTCGGTGCCAGTGGCAGTTTTTCGGCAATTACTGGGATTGGCACGGTGTCGCGAGCCCGCGCGATGGATTTCGTCCCCACCCTGCTGAGCCTATTGAAATTCCCGCAATTCCTGGCATATGATTCGGCCACGATGGTCGTTTGGCCCCAATGTCCAACTTCGGCTCCGGCTGCCAGCGACTTGTCGTGCCGCAACTCATGCATGAGCAAAGGATATCCACCACATAATGCGCCCATCAGCCGGGGACGCCGATAAGGGCGATCCTCAAGCTGAGCCCGCGCGGTCTCGCGCCGGCTCGGAAGCTTTGTTGAGCGTCGTGCTCGAAGTTTTGGACGATGCCAAGGCCGAGAACGTCGTATCGATTGACCTCAAGGGCAAATCCTCGATTGGCGACTTTATGGTGATCGCATCTGGGCGCTCGCAGCGCCATGTGGGCGCAACTGCCGACCAGGTTCTGCGAAAACTAAAAGACCAGGGACATGGCCGCGCCAGCGCCGAGGGCATGCCCCATTGCGATTGGGTCCTGATCGATACCGGCAACATCATCGTCCACATTTTTCGCCCCGAAGTCCGGGATTTCTACAATCTCGAGAAAATGTGGTCGCTCGACCGCCCGAACGAGCTGATGGCGATCTGAAGGTGGGAGCGCAATTCGGGCCCGCGAAGCGCTGATGGGGCTCTGACAAACCATGCGCCTCACCATCGCGGCGATCGGCCGGCTCAAGCCCGGGCCTGAACGCGAACTCTTCAAAGCTTACGTCGATCGCCTGGACGCGGTGGGCCGGAGCCATCATATCGGGCCCGTGACCCTGGTCGAAATTCCGGAGTCGAAACAGCGCGCCGCAGCCGCCAGGCGGGGCGACGAAGCCAAGCGGCTCCTGGAAAAGCTTGGGGCTACACCCTATCTCATCGTGTTAGATGAAGCGGGCGAAGCCCTCTCCAGCCGGAAGTTCGCCGATTTTCTGCGAAACCGGCGGGATGCGGGCGAGGCCGGGTTGGCCTTCGTCATTGGCGGTGCCGATGGGATCGGTAAGCCATTGACGGACAAGGCGAAACGACAGCTTGCCCTGGGTCCGATGACGCTTTCTCACGGTTTGGCGCGGGTCGTTTTGGCCGAGCAGCTTTACCGTGCGGGGACGATCATCGCCGGCCACCCGTATCATCGGGAATGAAATTGACTTGCGCGTCCAAGCTTAGCCTTTGTTCAACGTTATTGTGTGATGCTGACAGCCAAATATGATCACGAAGCCGGAAAAGCGTGATTTGACCTCCAAATCCCAGATAACCCGCCTCAACGGGCGGATTGCTGCTGCGCTTGCGTGCGCGGCAGCATTGGCTTTGTCGGCAAGCGCGGCGGGACCCGCTTCTGCCGAGCCCGAGCAGGAGACCGACCGGCAGGGCACGGCCAAGCAGCTCGAAGATAGGAAGCGGCAGCTCACCTACGCCAAGGAGCGCGCCGGCACGCTGAGCCAAGAGATGAAGGCGCTGGACGAGGAACGCGCCGATCTCAACGAAAAGCTGATTGCGGCAGCCAGACGGGTCCAGGCCAGCGAGGAAAAGCTCAGCGGCATCGAGGCCCGGCTTCAGGACCTCGTAGGGCAGGAAGAGGGTATCCGGGATTCGATCGCGTTGCGGCACGATGCGATCGCCAAGCTGTTGGCGGCGATGCAGCGGATTGGACGTCAACCGCCGCCTGCCTTCGTCACAAAGCGCGACGACGCGCTCGCCATGGTGCGCAGCGCCACGCTGCTCGCCTCGATCTACCCCGAATTCAAATATCAGGCCGATAATCTCTCCAAGGAGTTGGACGAGCTGGTGCGGCTCGAGGCGGGCATTCGCAAGGAGCGCGAAAGCCAACAAGCTCAAATCCACAGCCTAGTCCAGCAACGCGGCGACATTGCTTGGCTGCTTGCGCAAAAGAAGGCCAAGCTGGCCTCGCATCAGCAGGAGCTGGAGCGTGTCCGCGAAGCCGCAAGACGCCATGCCAGCTCCGTGACCGAGCTGGGAGATCTGCTCAAACGCATGGATAAGGAAATCGCCCAGGCGGCGCTTGCGCCGCAGCGCAAACCGGGGCCGGTCGAGCTGAAGCCCGATGCGAAGAAGGTGGCGTTCCTGAGCCCGGGGCGGATCAAGCCCGCGCTTCCCTTTACCAAGACCAGGGGCACGCTGCCGCTGCCGGTGAGAGGTAAGCAGGTCCGGGATTTCTCTGCCTCCGACGATGTGGGCAATGTATCGAAGGGGATATCAATCGAATCTCGAACCGCGGCCCAAGTGATCTCGCCGACCGATGGCTGGGTGGTTTACGCGGATGAATTCCGCAGCTATGGGCAACTCTTGATCATAAATGCGGGCGGAGGATATCATGTTGTATTAGCGGGGATGAGGCGCATCGACGTGAGCCTCGGACAGTTCGTCCTCGCTGGCGAGCCCGTCGCCATCATGGGTGCCAATGCACCAGCGAGTGGGCAGGCCGAACAGGCGAGCCCAGTCCTTTACGTGGAATTCAGGAAGGATGGGCAACCCGTCGATCCGGGTCCATGGTGGGCCGATGGAATTGGGAAGGTGCAAGGATAATGCGGAAAACTCAGTTTGCTCTATGGGCGTTGCTCGTCTTCGCGGTTCTGGCCGCCGGCGCGGTCGGCCTCAATGTCTCGCGTGGCCATACGGCGAACGCCCCCGCTAGCTCCCAGATCTATCGCCATCTGGATCTGTTTGGCGACGTGCTGGAACGGGTGCGCACCGATTACGTCGAAGAGCCCGAAGACAGCAAACTGATCGAATCGGCGATCAACGGCATGTTGAGCGCGCTCGATCCCCATTCGGCCTATCTGAGTCCGAAGCACTTCCAAGACATGCAGGTGCAGACCCGCGGCGAATTCGGCGGTCTCGGCATCGAAGTGACCATGGATAATGGCGTGGTCAAAGTCGTGGCGCCGATCGAGGATACGCCGGCGGCCAAGGCCGGCATGATGAGCGGCGATCTGATCACCCATTTGGATGACGAGCAGATCCTCGGCCTGACGCTTCAGGAAGCGGTCGAAAAGATGCGCGGCCCGGTCAATACGCCGATCGTGCTGACCATCGTGCGCAAGGACGAGGAAGAGCCGCTCGAGATCAAGATCGTGCGCGACGTGATACGCATCAATCCGGTGAAATCCCGGGTCGAGGGCGAGGTCGGTTATGTGCGAATCACCACCTTCAACGAGAAGACCCACGCCAATCTCAAGACTGCGGTCAAGAAGCTGCAACGCGAGATGGGTTCGAAGCTGGAAGGCTATGTGATCGATCTTCGCAACAATCCGGGCGGCCTGTTGGATCAAGCCATCGCCGTCTCCGACGCTTTTCTGGATAAGGGCGCGATCGTGCTCACCCGCGGACGCAATCTCGAGGAAACCCAGCGCTCGAACGCGCGCAATGGCGACATCACCAAGGGCAAGAAGATCGCGGTGCTGATCAATGGCGGCTCCGCGTCGGCCTCGGAAATTGTGGCTGGCGCCCTGCAGGATCACGGGCGCGGAACCGTCATCGGCACACGGTCCTTCGGTAAGGGCTCGGTCCAGACCATCATTCCGTTGGGCTCCAACGGGGCGATCCGGTTGACGACGGCGCGCTACTACACGCCCTCGGGCCGCTCGATCCAGGCCAAGGGAATCGACCCCGGCATCAAGGTCGAGCAGGAACTACCGGAAGAACTCCGGAAGAAGACCATCAAGCCGCGGGGCGAGGCCAATCTGCGCGGCCACCTGAAATCCAAGGATGGCGACGAAGAAACCGGCAGTTCGAGCTACGTTCCCGCCGAGCCCGAAAAAGATACCCAGCTTCAGTTCGCGCTGAAATTTGTTTTGGGCACCGCGACCGCTGCGGACGCGAAGAAGATGGCCGAAGCCGCGGCGCTGAGGGATCAGGCCGAGATGGAAGAACTCGAGAAAAAGGCCGAGGCAGACGCCGACAAGAAGACCAAAGCCGAAGCGAACTAGAGCCCGTTGCTCTGGGTCGATTCGCCATCGCCGGCGGCCGTTTCCGACGGGCCGGCTAGAGCCGCGCCCTAACTCGGAGCAATGGCCGGTCCCGGGAGCGGCGGTGCGTCCATGACCACCCTCCAACCGTGCGTCCAATGAAACCCATTGCCATCACCATAGCGGCGGTGCTGGGCCTGCTGATCCTGATAATTGGCTGGATGGCGATAGGCGGTGACCCGCTGGGTGGCGAGCCCTATGTGGTTGTTGAGCTGAAGCCGGACGAGCGGCCAGCGGCGGGCGCCGGCTCTACGTCTTCGAAGGAAGGCGAGGACGCCGGATCAGAGACCCCCGACATACCTGCAGAGTCTCCCAGTGGCCCGCGAGCCGGCGGCGACCCCGCGGCGCCGGGAGCGTCCAGGACGGCGGCGGTGTCGGTCGATGACCTGTTGGAATCTTCGCGATACGGACCATTGCCAAGAATTGCCCAGGACGGCCGGCGGCCGAGCCAAATCTATGCCCGCCCTAGCCCCCATAGCGGGGCGCGGCAGACCGGTGAGCCCGCCCGCATCGCCATATTGGTGAACGGATTGGGGCTTTCCGAGATCGCCACCGATCAGGCCATCAACATGCTTCCGGGCAGCGTCACACTAGCCTACAGCCCCTATGGCCGAAACCTGGAGGGGTGGGTCCGGCTCTCCCGCGAGGCGGGCCACGAAGTCATGCTGCAGATCCCGCTGGAGCCCGAGAATTACCCCGATACGGATCCGGGTCCCCATACGCTGTTGAGCAATTTGCCGCCTGAAGAGAATCTGAGGCGGCTGCAATGGCTGATGTCGCGTTTCACCGGTTACACCGGCGTCACCAACCTGATGGGCGCGAAGTTCGCTTCCCAAAAGCAAGCCGTCGCTCCGGTGTTGGAAGAGATGAAGGCGCGGGGATTGATCTTCCTCGACGACGGCACCGCGGCCAATTCAGGCGCGGGCGACGTGGCGCGCGAATTGGAGGTCGATTTCTCGGTGGCGCAGGTGGTGATCGACCCGACGCGGACCCCCGACACCGTCGATGAATCGCTCGCCAAGCTCGAAGCGCTGGCGTTGGAGAACGGTCTCGCGATCGGTGTCGCCAACAGCCTGCCGGTCACAATCCGCCGGATATCCGAATGGAGCCGGTCGCTCAGCAATAAGGGCTTGGTGCTGGTGCCGGTGAGTGCCGCGGTCGGCGCCAACAAGCCGAGCTAGGCCTCCATGGGGGACAAGAAATCTTCGATGCCCTATCGGCGCGCCGCCGGCATGCTGGTCTTCAACCGCGACGGTCTGGTCTGGTTGGGCCGCCGGGTGCCGAAATGGGAGGGCGACCGCTCCGAATTCCTTTGGCAAATGCCCCAGGGCGGTATCGATAAGGGCGAAAGCCCGCGTGAGGCGGCCTTGCGCGAGCTCGAAGAGGAGATCGGCACCAGCCGCGTGGAGATCCTAGCCGAGAGCAAACAATGGCTAACCTACGACCTGCCGCCCGAAGCTCTAGGCGTGGCCTTCAAAGGCAAGTATCGGGGCCAAACCCTGAAATGGTTCGCGATGCGGTTTTTGGGCGGCGACAGCGAGATCGACATCACGGAGCGCAAGGGTCACAAGGTCGAGTTCGATGACTGGCGCTGGGTGGCGCTGGAGGAAGTGCCCAAGCTGGTGGTCCCGTTCAAGCGCCCGGTCTATGAGGCCGTGATCGAGGAGTTCGCGGGGTTGGTCTAGTGAGGGGCTGACATCAATGCATCAGCTGTCCTGGCGCGCGCTGTCGCCGCAGAGAAAAGCAGCGCTGCTGTTTCTCGGTGCCGGCCTCATCATTGCGGCGGGCCTGATGCCGACTCTTGGCACCGATTCCCCTCTGCAAGGAATATTGGCTTGGGACCGAACGAACAGCAGCTACGCTGACGTCATTTTTGGTTCCTTTGCGATGCTGGCAAGCGCCGCCGTAATCTACGTCTATCCAATTGTGCCAGCGGTCCTTGCCCTGCTGGCATTGATTAGACCCCCAAGACAAACCCGGACCAAAAAGATTGTGGGAGCCAGCCTCATAGGTTTCATATGGTTCGTCGAATTATTCCTCTGGGTTTCGGGGGCTAAGATTCTCTTCTTTATGTTGGGCAATCTAAATTTCTACGCGGGGATAGCCCTTGGGCTGACACTTCCAGCGGCGGCATCCGGCGCGATCGGTCTGTATTGCTGGTTTCCCACGAACGAAGAGCTATCGCCTCTTCGCTGGTACCCGCCAGGCAATAAGTTTTCGCCGCTCCGGGTCGACGTGGTGGGCGTAACTGTTGGGACCATCTTGGGATTTTGGTCGCTCATTGCGATAGTTCCACCGGCGGTCTCAGCCGCCTACATCGCGGATGGCAATCCATATTGCATCAAGGGACCCCGCCAAGTCGGGCAGGGCGGGGAGATTGCCAACATCTGGAGACTGCGAGGGATTCCATTCACCTCCAGCCAATGGAGTTTTGTGAGGTCCTGGCATATCGCAGTCTTGGTAGTGGATGCACACGACAAACTACAATTCTACACCTGGACGCCTGGACGACTGAGGTTTGCTCGCTTGTCCGAGGACATCGAAAGCCGTCAGTTGGAGTTGGGGCGTGTGCCATGCCGGCCGGTCACCCACTTCCTGCGCCGGTGGAGCATAGTCTTCTAGGCACTATCGACTGGGTGCCAAACGGCCTGGTCTAGCCGAGCTGCAATGTCTGCTGGATCGCCCGCAACCGGTCCAGGATGTCTTGGGCCTTATCGCGTGAGCCGTCGTCTTCGGCGTCGGCGACGTCTTCCTCGGCGTCCTGGATTTCCTGGGCAAGCCTGGCGGCGTCCAGTTCCTCCAGATCGATCGCCTGTTGGGCCAGCACGGTCAGGTTATCCGCATTGACCTCGGCGAAGCCGCCGCGCACGAAATAGCGCCGTTCTTCGCCCCCCTCGCGCACCAGATCGAGCAGGCCCGGCCGCAACACGGCCAGCACCGGGGCATGGCGCGGCAGCACAGTGAAATCGCCCTCGGAGCCTGGAACCAGGACCTGCTCGGCCTGTTCCGAGAGTACCAGCCGCTCGGGCGAAACCAGTTCGAATGTGAAAGTATCGGCCATCGCTTGAGCGCCTAGGCCGCCTCGGCGGCGAGCCGTTCGGCCTTCTCAACCGCTTCTTCGATGGTGCCGACCATATAGAACGACTGCTCGGGCAGATGATCGTAGTCGCCGTCGCAAAGCCCCTTGAAGCCGCGGATCGTGTCGGCCAGGTCGACCAGCGTGCCGGGCGAGCCGGTGAAGACTTCGGCCACGTGGAAGGGCTGCGACAGGAAGCGTTCGAGCTTGCGGGCGCGGGCCACGGTGATCCGGTCCTCCTCGGAAAGCTCATCCATGCCGAGAATCGCGATAATGTCCTGGAGCGCCTTGTAGCGCTGCAGGATCTCCTGGACCCGGCGCGCGACGCCGTAATGCTCCTCGCCAACCACCCGGGGCTCCAGCACGCGGCTGGTGGAGTCGAGCGGATCGACGGCCGGGTAAATGCCCTTTTCCGAGATCGCGCGCGACAGCACCGTGGTGGCGTCCAGATGGGCGAACGAGGTGGCCGGCGCCGGGTCGGTCAGGTCGTCGGCGGGCACATAAATCGCTTGCACGCTTGTGATCGAGCCCTTGTCGGTCGAGGTGATGCGTTCCTGCAGCGCGCCCATATCGGTCGCGAGCGTAGGCTGGTAGCCCACCGCGGAAGGGATCCGGCCCAGCAGCGCCGAGACCTCCGAGCCCGCCTGGGTAAAGCGGAAGATGTTGTCGACGAAGAACAGCACGTCCTGGCCCTGATCGCGGAAATACTCCGCGACGGTGAGGCCGGACAGCCCGACCCTGGCCCGGGCGCCCGGCGGCTCGTTCATCTGGCCGTAGATCAGGGCGCATTTGGAGCCATCGCCGCCGCCTTCCTTATTGACGCCGGATTCGATCATCTCCCAATAGAGGTCATTACCCTCGCGGGTGCGCTCGCCCACGCCGGCGAACACCGAGTAGCCGCCATGGGCCTTGGCGATGTTGTTGATCAATTCCATGATCAGCACCGTCTTGCCGACGCCGGCGCCGCCGAACAGCCCGACCTTGCCGCCCTTGGCGTAGGGTGCCAGCAGGTCGACGACCTTGATGCCAGTGATCAGGATTTCGGTTTCGGTCGATTGGTCGATGAATGCAGGCGCGGGCTGATGGATCGCGCGCGTTTGATTGGTCTTGACGGGGCCCGCCTCGTCCACCGGCTCACCCACCACATTGATGATCCGTCCCAGCGTCTCGTCGCCCACCGGCACCCGGATCGAATCGCCGGTGTCGATCACCGGATTGCCGCGCACCAGGCCCTCGGTCGAATCCATCGCCACCGTGCGCACCGTGTTCTCACCCAGATGTTGCGCTACTTCGAGCACCAGGCGATTGCCGTGATTGTCGGTTTCAAGCGCGTTCATGATGGCCGGCAGCTCGTCCTGGAAATGAACGTCGACCACGGCGCCCATCACCTGCCTGACCTCGCCCGTCGTGTCTTTCTTTCTCGCCATCGCTGCCACCCTTGATCCTTCGAAAGTCTAGAGCGCCTCGGCGCCCGAAACGATTTCAATCAGTTCCTTGGTAATCATCGCCTGACGCGTCCGGTTATAGCGCAGCGTCAGGTTCTCGATCATTTCGCCCGCATTGCGCGTGGCGCTGTCCATCGCGGTCATCCGGGCGCCCTGTTCGCTGGCCGCGTTTTCCAGCAGCGCGCGAAAAATCTGCGTATTGACGTTGAGCGGGAGCAGATCGGCCAAAATGTCCTGCTCGTCGGGCTCATATTCGTAAGCCGCGCCCGCGCTGGGATCGGGCTCCGCTTCATCTTCGCTTGCCTTGGCCAATGTCGCGGGGATCAGTTGCAGTGCCTTGGGCGTCTGCGTCAGCACCGATTTGAATTCGGAAAAGAAGATCGTGCAAACGTCGAACTCGCCCTCGTCGAACATTCGGCGCACCCGAACGCCGATCTCGCGGGCGTTCTCGAAGCCCACCCGGCGCACACCCTTCAAGTCGATCAAATCCATGATCAGGGCGCCGAATTCGCGCAGCAAGGCATCGCGGCCCTTGCGGCCAACGCAGAGGATCTTCACCTTTTTGTTCTGGTCTAGCAGACGTAGCGCGTGGACCCGGGCGAGCCGGGCGATACTTGAGTTGAAACCGCCGCAAAGCCCGCGCTCGGCAGTCGCCACGATCAAGAGATGGGTGTCATCGCGGCCGGTCCCCACCAGAAGCGGCGGACCGCCTTCTTCGCCACCGATCCGGGCATTCAGGTTGGAGAGCACGGCGCCCATGCGTTCGGCATAGGGCCGCGCGGCGATCGCGGCCTCCTGGGCGCGGCGCAGCTTTGCTGCGGCCACCATCTGCATCGCCTTGGTGATCTTCGCCGTGGCGCCCACGCTGGTGATGCGGTTGCGAAGCTCTTTCAGGCTCGGCATGGCGCGGTCGATTCCTTGAGGTTTGGAGCGATCGTCACGGAGCGAAAGCCTTGGCGAAGGTTTCGATCGCCTTTTTGAGCTTCTCCTCGGTCTCGTCGGAGATCTCGCCCTCGCTGCGAATGGTCTTCAAAAGCTCGCCGTGATCCTCGCGCATGACGCGGAGCAGATCCTCCTCGAAGCGGCCGATGGCGGCGACGGGCAAATCGTCGAGATAGCCACGGGTGCCGGAAAAGATCGTCACCACCTGCTCCTCGACGGGCATCGGTTCGAATTGCGGCTGCTTCAGCAATTCGGTCAGCCGCTCGCCGCGGTTCAACAGACGCTGGGTCGCGGCGTCCAGATCGGAACCGAACTGCGCGAAGGCGGCCATTTCCCGGTACTGTGCGAGCTCACCTTTGATGGCGCCCGCCACCTGCTTCATCGCCTTCACCTGAGCGGCGGATCCCACCCGCGAGACCGATAGGCCGACATTCACCGCCGGGCGAATGCCCTGATAGAACAGATCGGTTTCCAGGAAAATCTGGCCGTCGGTGATCGAGATCACGTTGGTCGGGATATAGGCGGAGACGTCGTTGGCCTGGGTTTCGACCACGGGGAGCGCCGTCAGCGAGCCGCCGCCATTCTGCTCGTTCAGCTTCGCGGCGCGCTCCAACAGCCTGGAATGCAGATAGAACACGTCGCCCGGAAAGGCCTCGCGGCCTGGCGGCCGGCGCAGCAGCAGCGACATTTGCCGGTAGGCGACCGCCTGCTTGGAAAGATCGTCATAGGCGATCAGCGCGTGCATGCCGTTGTCGCGGAAGAATTCGCCCATGGCGCAGCCCGCATAGGGCGCCAGGAACTGCATCGGCGCGGGGTCGGAGGCGGTAGCCGCCACCACGATCGAGTAGTCCAGCGCGCCATTCTCTTCCAGGGTCTTGACGAATTGGGCAACGGTCGAGCGCTTCTGGCCAACCGCCACATAGACGCAATAGAGTTTGAGGCTCTCGTCCTTGCCCGCATTGACGTCCTTCTGGTTCAGAATCGCGTCCAGGATGATCGCGGTCTTGCCGGTCTGGCGGTCGCCGATGATGAGCTCGCGCTGGCCCCGGCCGATGGGGATCAGGGAGTCGATCGCCTTGAGTCCGGTCTGCATCGGCTCATGCACCGACTTGCGCGGCAGGATGCCAGGCGCCTTGACGTCGACGCGGCGCATTTCTTTGGACTTGATCGGGCCCTTGCCGTCGATCGGATTTCCCAGCCCATCGACAACCCGTCCAAGCAGGCCCTTGCCCACCGGCACCTCGACGATGGCGCCGGTGCGCTTGACCGTGTCGCCCTCCTTGATGTCGCGGTCGTCGCCAAAGATCACGATGCCGACATTGTCGACTTCGAGATTGAGCGCCATGCCGCGAATGCCGCCGGGAAACTCGACCATCTCGCCGGCTTGAACATTATCGAGGCCGTAGACCCGCGCGATGCCGTCGCCAACCGAGAGCACCTGGCCGATCTCGGAGATCTGCGCTTCCTTGCCGAAATTCTTGATTTGCTCCTTCAGGATCGAGGAGATTTCTGCGGCGCGGATATCCATCAGCCCACCTCTTTCATCGCAAGTTTGAGATTATCGAGCTTCGTTTTCAGCGAATTGTCGACCATGCGCGACCCCACCTTCACCACCAGGCCGCCGAGCAGCGACGGGTCCAGCTTTGTATCGATCTGAACGTCGCGCCCGATCGACGACTTCAGAACCGTTGCCAGGCGTTTCTTTTGGGCGGCGCTCAACGTGCTCGCCGTCGTAACTTCCGCGGTCACTTCGCCCCGGTGCCGGGCGGTCAGCGCGCGAAACGCGTGGATGATGTCACGCACCGCGAACAGCCGGCGATTGGCGGCCACCAGGCCCAGAAAGTTTGCGCAAATGCCCTCGATGCGGGCGTGTTTCAGAACTGCCTCGAGGGCGCGGGATTGATCCTCAGCCGAGAACACCGGGCTCTCGACCAAACGGCGCAGATCCGCGCTCGAGTCGAGCATTTGCTCGAACCGGTTCAAGTCTTTCTCGACCGGAGCGAGCTTCTTGCTCTCCAATGCCAGATCGAACAGAGCCGTCGCGTAACGGCCCGCCATGCCAGCAGTGATGGGGTCTTCGCCTGACACCTGAACGCGCTCTTATGATTGGATATCGGCCTGGTTATAGCTCCCGCGGGCCGGAAAGAAGCGAGAAATAGCTTCCTTTTGACAAGCGCTCCTGCCGCCTGCCCCGCCGAAAGCCGGGCTTCGTCTACCATAGGCCCTGACCCCATGCAACTCGCCCCTAGCCGCGAGAATTTCCTGTATATTGCGCCTCCTTATTGCGACCCGTTATGGATGTCGAATTCGCAGATGGCCAACCGCATCCGGCCTCATTTTCGGACTCTTTTAGCTTAAGGTGCCGGGGAACCACCCCCAGCCCAAATCCACTCAAGAGGAGCCCTTCATGCGAGGATTAGTCATGTCACGATTGCCGCAAGCCCTGATGGCGGCCCTGGTCGCCGCCCTGCTGGTATGTGGCGGCGCGGCTCAAGCCAACCCCCAATTGGATTACCTGCAAGCGAACGCCCAAAAGCAGGGCGTCAAGACCACCAATACCGGCTTGCAATACAAGGTCGTGCGCCCGGGCACCGGCAAGTCGCCCAGCGCCACGGATCAAGTCCAGGTCCACTACAAGGGAACTCTGATCGACGGGACCCAATTCGACAGCTCCTACGACCGCGGCCAGCCCGCCCAATTTCCCTTAAATCGAGTGATTCCAGGCTGGACCGAAGGTTTGCAGCTGATGAAAGAGGGCGCGAAGTACGAATTCGTTATTCCCTCGAATCTTGGCTATGGCACCATGGGTTCAGGCAGCACCATTCCGCCTGGCGCCACGCTGATTTTTGAGGTGGAGCTGCTAAAAGTTCAGTGATTCCCATTAAAAATCCGCAGAAATGCTAGGGATGGACCATCTTTAGCTGGAAATTTTCGGAAATCGGCATAAATACTAGGGTGGGACGACGTCGACTACATCGGTAGTGCCCCCCGTCTAGCCGACGACGTTGTCCTTTAGCGCCGACTTCCCTCTCGGCGCACCGCGCAATACGCGCAATCTGGTGCCCAGCCTCCTTGTGGGGCTGGGCATTTTTTTATTTGGGCCGCCGATTGGCGATTGGGGGGGCTGAAAATTCCATTCAGCACCCTGCGAGATCTCGATAATCATTCCCCCTTGGCCTGCCTAATCGCGGTCGACGAACTGGAACTCAGGGGCGTCGTCAAGAAGGTCCAGACCGGGGGCGCGAGCCGAGCCAACCCCATGGCGTTGCTCTCATCGATCCGGTAGCGGGCGAGCGCGTGAGCCGCTGGCGAGTTGAGGCCGGCCAGCCGGTAGCCGGGCCGGTCCAGCACCGCGACCGGCATCAGATGAAAGATCTCGCGCCAATCACGCCACTTATGAAAATTCTTCAGATTGTCGGCGCCCATCAGCCAAACAAAATTCACGCCACGGCGGCGCTGGCGCAGATAGCGCAGCGTGTTGCAGGTATAGGCGTTGCTCAGTCCCGCTTCGAAGCCCGTCACTTCGATCCGCGGATCGCGCGCCAGCGCTTGCGCCTCGGCGAGCCGGTCGCCGAGTTTCGCCAGATCGTGCTTGGGCTTGAGGGGATTGCCTGGGGTCACCAGCCACCATAGCCGGTCGAGGCCGAGCCGGGCGAGCGCATGAAGGCTGATGGCGAGATGCCCGTCATGGGGCGGGTTGAAGGAGCCGCCGAGCAGGCCGACCGCCATGCCGGCCTGGACCATGGGCGGACGAAGTAATTGGGATTTGATGGGCTTCTTTGAGGTTTTGCGGGTCACGCGGGGCGCGGAGCGGTTGCGCTCAGGCGGGCCGGGTCTGGCCCGAGCCCCGCACCACGTATTTGAAGCTCGTCAATTGCTCGACGCCCACGGGGCCGCGGGCGTGCATCTTTCCGGTGGCGATGCCGATCTCGGCGCCCATGCCGAATTCGCCGCCATCGGCGAACTGGGTCGAGGCGTTGTGGAGCACGATGGCGCTGTCCACGCGCCGCAGAAAGGTCTCTGCGACGGCGTCGTCCTCGGTGACGATGGAATCGGTGTGCTGGGAGCCATGGGTCGCGATATGCTGGATTGCGCCTTCCACCCCGTCGACCAGCTTGGCGGAAATCACCGCATCGAGATATTCGGTGCCCCAGTCGGCATCGCTGGCGGGCTTCACGCGGGCATCCGCTGCCTCGACGTCGCTATCGCCGCGCACTTCGCAGCCCGCCTCGATCAGTGCGGTCACGAGCGGCTTCAAATGGGTCTTGGCGCAGGCGCGGTCCACCAGCAGGGTTTCCGCCGCGCCGCAGATTCCGGTACGCCGCATTTTAGCGTTGACCGCGATTGCCTCGGCCTTGGCAAGATCGGCACCCCTGTCCACATAGACGTGGCAGAGGCCTTCCAGATGACCGAAGACGGGAACCCTGGCGTCCCGCTGGACCCGCTCCACCAGGCTCTTGCCGCCGCGTGGCACGATTACGTCGATGGCGCCGTCGAGGCCTTGCAGCATGGCACCAACCGCCGCGCGGTCGGTGCTGGGAACGACCTGGATCGCGGCCTCGGGGAGGCCGGCATCCGTGAGCCCCTTGACCAGGCAGGCATGGATGG
>JGI24023J19991_10000047_pt1 | contig 68542 bp, 61 predicted proteins | sample Cruoilmetagenom1_FD_19991 | JGI IMG/M metagenome (IMG submission 19991)
CATCACCAACGACGTCACTTGACATATAAAGATATATTTATATGTTTTGGTCTAAGTTGATGGTGGTCAAACGGAGATGAGTTCGCGCGACAGCGCTTCGGGATAGCGAAAAATGGCTGAAAATCTGGGAAAATCGGACCTTCTGCCCGACCTAAATGAGGTGACGTTGCAGAAGATGACGACAGGCGAACTTCTGTCCGGCCTCAAGGCCGCAGGCGAAGCCACCCGACTACGGTTGCTTGCGCTCCTCGCATCAGGCGAGCTGAACGTAAAGGACCTCACGCGTATTCTGGGGCAGAGCCAGCCGCGCATCTCCCGGCATCTCAAGCTGCTTAACGATGCCGGTCTGATTGAGCGTTTCCAGGAAGGAAGCTGGGTGTTTTTCCGGCTTGCGGCCAGCGGTTCGCAAGCCGCTCTTGCCCGCGCAATCGTGAATTCGCTCAATCCTGCGGACTCTGATCTTGAGCGCGATCGCTCGCGAGCCGCGTCAGTGATGCATGAGCGAGCCGAAGCCGCGCAGTCCTATTTCAAGGAACATGCCGGTGAGTGGGATGTGATGCGCAGCCTCCATCTGGCTGAAGATCAGGTCGAGGCCGAGATGCTTGATGCTCTCGGTGCCGGACCGTTCGAGTGTCTTGTCGATCTTGGCACCGGTACGGGACGGATGCTCGAATTGTTTGCGCCGCGTGCCGGCCGCGCCATCGGTGTCGACGTCAACCGTGACATGCTGGCCTACGCACGGGCCAAACTCGAATCCTCTCAACACGATCACTGTCAGGTTCGTCAGGGGGANCTCTTCAGCCTTGGTTTCGCCGATGGCGAAGCAGACGCAGTCATTGTGCATCAGGTGCTGCACTATCTTGATGACCCCGCAGGCGCGCTACGCGAGGCAGCGCGGATATTGGGGCCCGGCGGAAGGCTCCTGATTGTCGATTTTGCGCCCCATGAGCTTGAATTCTTGCGTGAACAACACGCCCATCGTCGTCTCGGTCTTGAGCCCGCACAGGTTGAAGACTGGATAGTTGCCGCGGGACTTTCGCTGTCTTCACGCCGTGATCTCGAGCCAGCCCCGGATGAGGGCGCGCAAAAGCTAACTGTTTCGTTATGGGTTGCGGATAAGCCTGGTGTTGCGCGGGTTCGCGAATCTGCGTCAGTGCAACTGGAAGGAGCCTTGTGATGTTGGACACAACGGGTACACGAAGGCCTGCACGCCAGGAGCAGGATTTCCACGTTTCGTTCGAATTCTTTCCCCCAAAGACGGAAAAGATGGAGGAGGGGCTTTGGGAATCCGTCCGCCGCCTCGAGCCATTGGCGCCTCATTTCGTTTCCGTGACCTATGGCGCCGGCGGTTCGACACGTGAGCGTACGCACTCGACCATTGCCCGTATTCTGAAAGAAACAGACCTCACACCTGCGGCACATTTGACCTGCGTAGGCGCGAGCCGTGAGGATGTGGATGAGGTGATCCGATCCTATTGGGAGGAGGGTGTGCGCAACATCGTGGCGCTGAGAGGAGACCCGCCGGAAGGCTATGCCAAATACGCGCCGCACGCGCAAGGTTATGCCAGTACAGCTGATCTGGTGGCCGGTATCCGGCGCATCGGTGAGTTTGAAGTCTTCGTTTCCGCATATCCGGAAAAGCACCCCGAGAGCACGGATTTCGAAGCTGACATCGACGTGCTACAGGCAAAAGTGGATGCAGGGGCGACCCGCGCCATCACCCAGTTCTTTTTCGACAATGATCTCTACTTCCGCTATCTGGACCGGGTGCGAGCGCGTGGAATTGACATTCCCATTACTCCTGGATTAATCCCGATTTACAACTTCAAGAAAGTTTCCTCGTTTGCATCCTCGTGCGGAACTCATATGCCGAGCCGGATTGCCCGCCAATATGAGGGGATTGATGATGATCCCGAAACGCGAAAACTCGTGGCGGCGACGGTTGCCGCCGAACAGGTCCGGGGTCTCGTTGCAGAGGGTGTGACCGAGTTTCATTTCTACACACTCAATCGAGCGGATCTGGTCTTCGCTATTTGTCATTTGCTCGGTCTGAGGTCACATACGCATGAACAGAAGGAAGTTCTCCAATGACCCGCGACGAACGGATCGCCGCGCTGAAATCGGAAGCGGAAAAGCGTATCCTTGTGATGGATGGGGCCTTCGGCACAATGATCCAGGGCTACAAGCTGGACGAGGAAGCATATCGTGGTGAACGGCTCAAGGATTGGGATCAGGATCTGAAGGGCAACAATGATCTGCTGGTGCTCACTCAACCCGATGTAATTCACGAAATCCACGACGCTTATCTCGAGGCCGGCGCCGATATTGTTGAGACGAATACTTTCAATGCGACCTCGATTTCCCAATCCGACTATGGATTGGAATCGATAGCATATGAACTCAACCTGGAGGCGGCTCGCTTGGCGCGCCATGCTGCTGATGCGTGGACCAAAAAGACACCGGAAAAGCCACGTTTCGTCGCCGGTGCTATCGGACCGACCAACAGGACGGCATCCATTTCGCCGGATGTGAATGATCCCGGCTTCCGCAATGTGACATTCGAAGCGCTGGTTGAAGCCTATGGAGAGCAAACACGGGGCCTCATTGAGGGCGGCTGCGATGCACTTCTGATTGAAACGGTGTTCGACACCCTGAATGCCAAGGCCGCGGGCTTTTCTGTACAGCAGGTCTTTGAAGATATTGGATTTGAACTGCCCATCATGATTTCTGGCACCATCACGGACCTGTCTGGGCGCAATCTGTCGGGCCAGACACCGGAAGCGTTCTGGTATTCGGTCCGCCATCTGAAACCCTTTTCCATCGGTATGAACTGCTCGTTCGGTGCAGAACAGTTGCGCCCGGCTGTTGCTGATCTGGCCCAGGAGGCGGACGCCCTGATCTCCGCCTACCCCAACGCAGGCCTTCCAAACGAGCTTGGCGAATATGACGAGACACCGGAAGAGTTCGCACCAAAACTGGAAGAATGGGCCCGCAATGGGCTGGTGAATATTGTTGGTGGGTGTTGTGGAACGACGCCGGAGCATATCCGCCAGCTGGCGCATGCCGTTGCCAAGCATCCCCCGCGCACTTTACCGGAGACTGAATACAAGATGCGGCTCTCCGGCCTCGAACCTTTTGTTCATGCATAAGCGGTTACAATCCCATAAGCATCAGAAAGTATTATGTAAATGACCGCTGCGGCAGGATCATCATTCATCAATATCGGCGAACGGACGAACGTTACCGGTTCGGCAAAATTTCGAAAGTTGATTGAGGCCGACGACTATGCGGCCGGGCTCGATATCGCGCGCGAGCAGGTGGTAAACGGCGCACAGATTATCGATGTCAATATGGACGAAGGCCTGCTCGATTCCGAGCTGGCTATGACCACTTTCCTCAACCTCATTGCGTCGGAACCCGATATTTCCCGCGTTCCGGTCATGATCGACTCATCCAAATGGTCGGTAATCGAAGCCGGGCTCAAATGTGTTCAGGGCAAGGGGATCGTCAACTCAATCAGCCTCAAGGAAGGCGAAGAGCCGTTTTTTGAACAGGCCCGGAAAGTCCTGCGTTACGGCGCGGCCGTGGTCGTCATGGCATTTGACGAAACCGGTCAGGCGGAGACGGCGGAGCGCAAGTTCGCAATCTGCGAGCGCGCCTACAAGCTGCTGACAGAAAAGATTGGATTTCCGCCGGAAGATATCATTTTCGATCCTAATATCTTTGCCGTCGCAACTGGCATTGAAGAGCATAATGACTATGCGCTCGCATTCATCGAGGCGACGCGGCTGATCAAGGAGAAGCTCCCATACACTCACGTTTCAGGTGGAGTATCGAACCTCTCCTTTGCTTTCCGCGGAAACAACAAGGTGCGCGAGGCGATGCACTCGGTATTCCTGTATCACGCCATTCAGGCGGGAATGGATATGGGAATTGTCAATGCAGGGCAGCTGGCGATCTACGCCGATATTGAGCCTGAGCTGCGCGAACTCGTTGAAGATGTGGTCCTCAATCGCCGCCCCGATTCCACCGACAGGTTGCTGGAAGCAGCGAACCGCTACCATGGGCAGGGCGGCCAGAAACGCGAAGAGGATCTCTCATGGCGTGAGGCGCCCGTTGGCGAAAGGCTGACCCATGCCCTCGTCAAAGGCATCGACGCCTATATCGTAGAGGACACCGAGGAAGCGCGGCAGAGCGTCGAACGCCCGCTGCACGTCATCGAAGGTCCGCTGATGGACGGCATGAACGTGGTTGGCGATCTGTTCGGTTCGGGCAAAATGTTTCTGCCCCAGGTTGTGAAATCAGCGCGCGTCATGAAGAAGGCCGTCGCTCACCTTATGCCTTTCATGGAACAGGAAAAGAGGGAGCTTGGGTTGGAACATGCGCCGGCCGCCGGCACGATCCTGCTCGCTACGGTTAAGGGCGACGTGCACGATATCGGCAAGAACATCGTCGGGGTTGTGCTCCAGTGCAACAATTACGAAGTGATTGATCTTGGAGTGATGGTGCCGAGCCAGAAAATCCTTGAGACGGCGCGCGAGCGGAAGGTGGATGTAATCGGGCTGTCCGGCCTCATCACACCAAGCCTGGACGAGATGTGCCACGTCGCTGCGGAGATGGAGCGGGAAGGATTTGATATTCCGCTGCTTATTGGCGGCGCGACCACCAGCCAGGTGCACACAGCCGTCAAGATCGATCCGAACTACAACAAAGGTCAAACCGTGTATGTGCCGGATGCGAGCCGCGCGGTAGGTGTGACCTCGAACCTGTTATCGGAAACCGAGTGTGAGAATTTCGTCGCACGCGTACGTCAGGACTACGCCCGTGTCGCGGAGGGCCATGCCCGGGGTCAGAAAACCAAACGGCGTGCAACACTGGCTGTGGCGCGTCGCAACAAGGTTCCGATCGACTGGGCAGGCTATGTCCCACCGAAACCGAGTTTTACAGGCACGCGCCTGTTCGCCGATACGGACCTTGGCCACTTGCGCGAATTCATCGACTGGACGCCATTCTTCTCCACATGGGAGCTCAAGGGCCAATATCCGCGCATTCTCGATGACGACAAGTATGGCGAGGCGGCCCGCGGTCTTTTTAAGGACGCGCAGGCTATGCTCGATCAGATCGAGTCGGAGAAGTGGTTGAAAGCAAACGGCATTGTCGGGTTCTGGCCAGCGAATATGGTCGGTGAAGACGATATCGAACTTTATACGAACGATGACCGCAAAGAGCGGCGCGTGTTGTTGCACACCTTGCGTCAGCAAATGGCACGCGACGGGGGGCGGGCGAACACGGCCCTGTCCGATTTCATTGCGCCAAAGGAAACGGGGCTGGCGGACTATATCGGCGGCTTCGCGGTGACGACGGGCATTGGCGAAGAGCCTCACCTGAAACGGTTTGAGGAGGCGCATGATGACTATTCCAAAATCATGCTGAAAGCCCTCGCCGACCGTTTGGCGGAAGCGTTTGCGGAAATGATGCATCAAAAGGTGAGAACCGAGCTGTGGGGTTACGCACCCGATGAAGGCCTGAACAGCGAAGAAATGATCGCGGAGAAGTATCAGGGAATTCGTCCCGCGCCAGGCTATCCCGCTCAGCCGGATCACACGGAAAAGCGGACCCTGTTCGATCTACTCGACGCTGAGGCGAAAGCCGGCATCATACTCACCGAGAGTTATGCCATGTGGCCCGGCTCGGCCGTCTCGGGGCTCTATTTCTCCCACCCCAAGAGCCACTATTTCGGCGTCGGTAAAATCGAACGCGACCAGGCCGCGGATTATGCGCGGCGTAAAGGTTGGGACCTTTCGGAAGCCGAACGCTGGCTGGCGCCGATCCTCAATTACAACCCGCGGGATGTGGAAAAAGAAGTGGCGTAGAGGCCGCCTGACCTGGGAGAATTGTAAGTGATTGATCTTGAGGCCGTGCGCGCCGACACGCCGGGTACACAACACCGGATCCATTTGAACAACGCAGGTGCGGGGCTCATGTCTCAGCCGGTGATTGATGCCGTGAAGGGTCATCTCGACCTTGAAGCTGAGATCGGCGGTTATGAGGCCAAGGCGAGCGAAAATGATCGCATTGAAGGGGCATACGACTCTGTCGCCCGTTTGATTGGGGCCGAGCGGAAGGAAATTGCCTTTGCTGAGAACGCGACAGTGGCCTGGCAGTGGGCCTTTTTCGCGCAGGATCTGAAAGAAGGCGACCGCATCCTAACTGCGGAAGCTGAATACGCGGCGAACTATATCGCGTATTTGCAGATGGCTAAGCGGACCGGCTGCACAATTGATGTCATTGCGAGCGATGCTTCGGGTGCGACCGATCCGCAAGCGCTGGAGAGAATGATCGACGGCGGGGTCAAGCTGATTGCAATTACCTGGATCCCCACCAACGGCGGATTAATGAATCCGGCCGCTGAGATTGGTGCGATTGCCCGTGCCCACGACATCCCCTATCTGCTCGACGCGTGCCAGGCCGTTGGGCAAACTCCGGTCAATGTCGAAGCTCTTGGTTGCGACTATCTGTCGGCGACAGCGCGGAAATTTTTGCGTGGGCCACGCGGGTGCGGTTTTCTTTACGTCAGACGGGAAAGGCTGAAACATATCGAGCCCTATATGCTGGATATGTTTGGCGCCACCTGGGTCGCGCCGGAACAGTACGAAATGCGAGCCGACGCGCGCAGGTTCGAATCCTGGGAGAGTTCGCTCGCCTTGCATCTCGGAATGGGTGCTGCAGCGGACTACGCCTTGAATATTGGTCTGGATCAAATACGAGATCGCGCCTTCGGCCTCGCGGCTGCACTGCGACAAAGCCTGGCAGAAATACAGGGAGTGACTGTTCGCGACATCGGTGCAGAACAATGCGCCATCACTACCTTCTCCCACGACCGTGTTGATGCGGGTGACATTGTTTCGGCGCTGCGAGAAAGTGGGATCAATGCCAGTGCTTCGCGTCCGTCAAGCACCCTGCTGGATGCGAGTGCACGCAACCTCCCCCACCTCGTGCGGGTCTCACCTCACTATTACAACAGTGAAGATGAGATCGAAACGTTCCTCGCCGAGTTGCGCAGGATCACGGCCGCTTAGGGGTGCACCATGCTGCCGGCTAACGCAAAAAGGCCGCCCCGTCACGGGGCAGCCTTTCGCAGTTTCACTGCGGACTTCTGTTTGGCCTGACGGCAGGCCTTACCACGATTCATTACAGTCGGAGGCGATAGCCTTGGGGGGCTTAAAGCATACCGAGAATGATCGCGACCAGAAATCCAAATGCCACCACTGTGGCACATGTGGTAAGTCTAGCTGTCACTCCCATCGGAAGCCTCCTTTCCGCTGGTCGCGCCTAAGCGCATTAGACAAAAGTTTAATGAGACTCACGGTGCCGTGGCAAGCCGTATTCGTTGACGCACCGCAACATATTGGTGCAATGCAATAATTGTGCATAATTACACTCGCGCGCCACAGGTGCCGGGGCGTAACCAACATCTGTATTTGGCATGGCGGGAAGAGTTTCCGCTTGCTAAACGAAGCCCCTGCCTGCACTTGTTGGCCAGAGCTGCGTCTGCAAGGAAACAGCAGAATTATCAAAGAGGGTCGGGTTTATGGCGGGTTTTAAGGCACTTCTGGCGACGAAGTCAGATGAGGGGCAATCGGTTGATTGGGTCGAACTCACCGAGGACGACCTGATGGAGGGCGATGTCACGATCCGCGTCACCCATTCCACGCTCAACTACAAGGATGGTCTTGCCATCACCGGCAAGGCCCCGATCATCCGGCACTGGCCAATGATCCCCGGGGTCGATTTGGCGGGAGTTGTTGAGACCTCCAAGAGCTCCGAGTTCAAGGCGGGCGACAATGTCACGGTGAACGGCTGGGGTCTGAGCGAGACCCATTATGGTGGTTACGCGGAAAAAGCGCGGGTCAAGGCCGAGTGGGTTGTCCCCATTCCGAAGCAATTCAACAGCTCCGATGCCATGGCAATTGGAACGGCTGGCTACACGGCCATGCTCTGCGTGCTCGCGCTCGAGGAGCACAATGTAAAACCGAACAGCGGTCCGGTGCTGGTAACCGGTGCATCCGGCGGGGTGGGTAGCGTTGCTATCGCGGTTCTGTCCAAGCTCGGCTATGAGGTGGTCGCATCAACCGGCCGGACGGAAGAAGAGGATTATCTCAAATATCTTGGTGCCTCGGAAATAATCGACCGCACCGAGTTTTCCGGCAAACCTTCAATGCTCGGAAAGGAACGCTGGGCGGGAGCGGTCGACTCTGTGGGGAGCTCGACGCTGGCCAACATCCTCAGCCAGACCAAATATTATGGAGCGGTTGCAGCTTGCGGTCTTGCGCAAGGTCCCGATCTTCCCGCTAGCGTCATGCCGTTCATCCTGCGTGGGATTACGCTGCAGGGAGTTGAGTCGATAATGGCGCCGAAGGAGCGAAGGATCCAGGCATGGACCCGGCTCGCAAAGGATCTTGAGGTCGGCAAACTGCGGGCCATGGCGGTTGCACACCCGCTGGAGGATGTTCTTGAACTCGCCCCGCAAATTGTCGAAGGCAAGGTGCGTGGCCGGGTCGTATTTACTGTGGGCTGATAAGCTTCTCAATACAAAGAAGAATTCCCGATGTTGGTGTATTGTAGGCGCCTGACGGCGGGCGGATTGACCCAAGCCACATGGTTTTGTGAAACGCGCAGGCGATCGTGATGTCGAGTTTTTCTGATGGGAGGGGACTGATCACGCGATTGTTGACCGATGCGCGAAGTCGTGTGTTGAACGTGATCATTTGCATATCCAGCTTGAGAGAAGGCGGGCCCCGAATAGAGGGTAAATGGAGGTATACAAGTATGAACCAGATAGCTCACCCGATTAAACTATCTGCTTTCTCAGCTGCGTTTGCGACTGTTGCTACCCTGATGTCCGGTGCCATGGCTCCAAATGCCGAAGCTGCCATCCAATGCCGAGGTACAGCCCAGGTTATTTCTGGCGGTCTGCACGTCACGCCCTACTGTGAGGACCATAATCTTGCAGTGGTCGCGCGGAAAGTCGGGTCGAAATACACGTTTAGGCAAATCCGGACCAACCCCAACTTGAAGCAGGAGTTGTGTCATTTGTTAGCCGGAGACATTCGCGTCAGTTCCGCATGTGCTGGCCTTGAAGGTATCGAGGGCGACAGCCGCGGTCGCTGAGGCGACATCAGGTCACGGTTTACCCACGTCAGAAGTCTTTTAAGTTCAGGTCCGCCAGCTAGTCACAAGCTGCGCGGGCCTGTATACGTTTGGGTTGGGATATTTGTACGGCGATGCCTCCAAATGACTGACGCCTCGAACATTCTCGGCGATAGCCCATATTCGATCGTCATCCGCAATCCGGAATTGCTGACCGTATTTCTGTTGCTGGTGTTCTGCGAGGTCGTGTGGCGCAAGTTTGTGCGGCACGAGGAATATGGCGCGGCTGAAGCGGCTGCGTCGGTTGGCATTGCCATTGGCCGGGCGGTTGCCAAGCCGGTGATGATCTTCGTCCTCGCGGGACTCTATGTCTTCGTCTACGAGTGGCGCATCTACACCTTCGATATGAGCAAGTGGTGGTCGTGGGTGCTGGTATTTGTTGGCGCTGATTTCCTGTATTACTGGATGCACCGCTTCAAGCACGAAATCCGCTGGATGTGGGCCGACCATGCCGTCCACCATTCCGGCAACCGAATGAACGTCTTTATGAATTTCCGGCTTGGCTGGACCGGGCTTATCGTGGGGACGTGGCTCATGCACCTGCCGTTGGTTCTGGTAGGGTTTTCTCCTTCAGCCGTGATCACCACTTATGCTCTGAGCCTTGTGTGGCAGGCTTGGATCCACACTGACATGATCGGCAAGCTCTGGTCGCCGCTGGAGTGGGTTTTGAATACACCCTCGCACCACCGGGTGCACCATTCCCGCAACCCCGTCTATCTGGACAAGAACTATGCCGGCATTCTGATTATCTGGGACCGAATGTTTGGCACTTTTCAGGAAGAGCTTGAAGATGAGCCGTGCGACTATGGATTGGTGCAGCGGCTGACGTCCGTCAATCCTTTGCGGATTGCGTTTAACGAATGGGGCAATCTCATTCACGATGTACGAAACGCAAAGACCTGGAAGGAACGCTTCCGTGCTGCATTCGGATATCCCGGCGATAAGAAAGCAGTAATCGAGGCGCAGGCGCGTATCCTGGCGGAACGGGAGAAAGCCAAAGTCAGTGGCGCGGACAAAAGGCGGGTCGCTCAAAGCCACGCCGCCGCTGAATAGTCAGCGCGGATGATGAATTTCCATAAAATATTGAATTCAAACCGCTAATTTTATTCATCATGCACGGTCACGCGTGCATACGGTTCATTTAGAACTTTCCAGTAACCATACGTTCCTGAGCAGTCTTCATCGGGGTGTATGTATGCGTATTCCGTTCCTGAGTATCTCCATTGCCGCAGCAGGCCTGCTGCTGCCGCTCGTAGCTGCAATACCGCATGCCAGCGCGATCAGTCTTCCCAAGACATATCCGACCGGAAAAGTGTGCCGGGCCGAGCTTGGCCATGTCCATTGGCATGCTGCCAACGGCGCCAAGGCGGACAAAATGGAAGCGCAGATCAAGGCGATTCTCGACTGGAAGCGGTTCACCAGGTTTGAGTATGGGCGGCGCTGGAGCTACTGGTCGCTTGCAGTCGGCCATAAGATGACATGCGTGCATGACGGCGATGCCGGGGTTTGGCGTTGCCGGGCGGAAGCCCAGCCTTGCAAGAGCTAGGGAAGGGCTAGCTCGACGCTGAGACGTCGCTGAGCGGCATCTTGCAGACGGGTAAATGCGCGCCTCAGTTCCCGCGGTAGAGCGAATAATGTAAGCCGCTCTCGAAGGGCAGGGTCACGGAGTGGAATGGCCCGTCTGCGTTGCCCATATAGTCCACATACTCCTGTATTTCAGCTGGGAATGTGTGAATGTTATCGGCGAGCACCAGCCCGCCGGTCCGCATATGTGCCTCCATCATTTTCGTTACCGGGACATAGAGGTCTTTCCACCCGTCGAGAAACAGAAGATCGACCGGGCCCTCCATGTCTCCCAGCGTTTCCAACGCATCGCCAACGCGGATCTCCACAAAGTTTGACAGGCCAGCTTCCTCGAGGTTGGCCTGCGCCTTTTCAGCCTTCGATGGTTCCAGCTCCGATCCGATAACCCGACCGCCCGTCTCACGCATCGCCGCGGCCAGGTAGATTGTGGAAATGCCGAACGAGGTGCCGAACTCAACAATGCGCTTCGCACCAATGCTGCGGGCACAAAGGTTCAGGAAGTGACCCATGACCGGTTCAATCGCCAGGTAAACATCCTTCGGATACAAATCGTAAGAGAATGTTCCGGCCGCCTTGGCCGCATCGATTTCGCCACGTTGGTTTGCCAGCCGTTCTGTGTCGCCTATGGATAGTTTGTGCTCGCGCTCAAGCACGCGCAGGACTTTCGGATCATCGAGCGCGTTCATGGGCGCGCAGCCTTCGCCGCCTTGAAATAGTCTGCCGCCGACGCCTTCAGAAGTCGGGGCACATGAGCGTAGATGTAGCGCACGCCCTTTGAGAGTACCTCAGGGAGGTTGTCGGTCGTTCCGGGCATGCCTGGTGTGTGACCGCTCGCAACGATCTTCGCCAGTGTTTCATCGATCGCCTTGACGACTTCCGGCGCCTTGGCATTTCCGGGATGGCCCATTGATTGGGAGAGATCGGAAGGTCCGATGAAAAACACATCGATGCCTTCGACCTTCAGGATCTCGTCTGCATTTTCGATCGCTTCAGGGTCCTCGAGTTGGACGCAAACCAGCGTCTCCCGATTTGCGGTTTCCACATAACCGTCGGCTGCTGAACCAAGGCCGTAACCTTGCGCGCGTATGCCGGCGGCCATGGATCGCGAACCCAGAGGGTGGTATTTGACCGCTGCTACGGCATTGCGCGCATCATCCGCCGTGTTCACATGCGGAACCTGCACGCCCATCGCGCCCAAATCCATAACCCTCATGATTTCATTGGGATTTTTCGTTGGCGGACGTACGATGGGTGTCACATCAGCGGCCTCCGCAGCCATGATCATCAACTCTACGCTTTCCAGCGAAATCGTCCCGTGCTCGCAGTCAATCAGCACCCAGTCGAAGCCCAGACCTCCAGCCATCTCGACCATTTGCGGTGAAGGGATCATAATCGACAGCCCGAAAGCCGGTTCGCCGGCAGAAAACTTCGCTTTCATTTTGTTGGGTCGCATGACCGGGCATCCCTGTTGTTGACGTGTGTAGCGGCAGTGTTTCAGAGCGATGCGTCCTCGCGGCGCATCATGGTCGGGGTCGCATGTGGAAGCTTGTGTGCAAGAAGTGCCTGTTTGCGCATCAGATTGACTTTTGCCGGAACGGATAAATGTCCCGTGCGGCCCTGATAGTACCGATAGAGGACATGCACGTTCGTCATCATCCGTTCAGGCGAATCCCAGTTGGCAAAGGACTGTCTTCCAAAGTCCTGGCTTTGAACGATACGGAGCGCGGCTTCCTGTTCCGGTACGCCCTTGTCGAATTGGTCACGCGCCGCGCCGTCAGTGTATTCCCAATAAGCCTTGACGGTGCGGACGCCGGATTTGTCGGTCACCGCCCCGTGGCCGGGAACAATGGTTTCGACGTCCAGATCAAGGATGAGGTCCAGCGCCCGCAGCCAATTCTCAACCGGCCCGGCCCACATGACCGGTGTGGAACCGATGAATAGAATGTCTCCCGCGAACAGCGTCCTCGCATCCGGCACGTAAACCATAAGGTCGCCGGTGGTATGGGCCGGCCCTACCTCGATGAGTTGCAGGCGTCTGCCGCCAACTTCGCGCCATGCAGTACCGGAGAATGTTGTTGTCGCCGGCGTGTGTCTAACCTCATCGAACGCATAAGGAAGACACATGGCGCTGAACCAGTGCCCAACCCGGCTTGCCTGCTTGAGTGGCAGGGATTTCAGGGCTATCCCAAGCTTCTCAAACGCGAGCATGGAGCCGGGCTTGTGCAATTCCATTTCTGCGAGAGCCGCGTCGGATGTAATGCGCTCAACATGGGTTTCGACAAGCTGATTGCCCCAAAAATGGTCTCCGTCGGCGTGCGTATTCACGAGCGTGGCGAGCGGAGCCTCTCGGAAGATTGGCACCATGGCATCGAGCATCGATTGCGTATACCGAAGGTCCCAAAGCGTATCGATGAGGAGAGATTCTCCATCTCCAACCACGAGACCGGCATTGGACTCCCCCCACGACCCGTTGGGCACCATCCATGAATACAGATCGTTGCCCAGATCCCACAGGCCTTCCTCATATGCGGGCGCTTCGCGAAAGCGCGTCCGTTTGGCGCCGGTTGGCGCGATGCATCGGGCCTTTACTGCTGGCATGCTTCACCGTTTGGCAGGAACTCGAGGAGGTGCGTTTGTGACTGGAGGAGCGATCCTGTTCCGCAGAACGCCGATTTTCTCAACCTCGAGTTCCACCACGTCTCCAGCATTAAGTGTCCGCCCGAGTTCCAGCCCTGACCCTTTTCCAAGCTTACCCGAACAGGTGCCCGAACCAATGAACTCACCAGGATATAGGGTCTCGGACTGAGAAATATAGGAGATGATCTTCTCAAACGTCCAATGCATGTCACTAGTGGTGCCGCGCGACCATTCCTCGCCGTTCACGCGAGCTGTCATCGTGAGGTTGTAGGGGTCGGGAATGTCATCCGGAGTGACCAACCAGGGACCGATTGAGTTGCCGGTATCGAAATCCTTCCCCTTGGCAGGGCCAAGCCGTCCCTTCATTTCCTTCATCTGGATGTCACGCGCCGAGAAATCGTTGAAAATTGTGTAGCCAGCAATGTGATCGCGTGCGGTTGACAATGGGATGTCGCGGCCGCCCTTGCCGACAATTATGCCCCACTCCAGTTCATAGTCGAATTGCTGGGTATATGCAGGCATTCGCACGACCGCACCATGGCCAACGACGGAAAAGCGATTACTCTTGTAGTAGAGCGGACGCTCATACCACGCCTTGTTGAGCAAATAGGCCAGGCTCCGGCGACGGCCAAACCATCTTTCCAGCATCTCATCAATCTTTGCAAAGGAGCCCAGTCCGACTACGCGGATTGAGTTGATAATATGCTCCTCGAAAGACATGGCATCGCGCACCGATTCAGGTATCGGAACCGGACTGAGAAACGTTGCGCGCGAAGCCGGCACAATGGCCGCGGCCGGTTTTTGATCCGCCACGAAGTCCTGAACCAGGTAGGCCTTATATTGTGCCTCCGCTCCAGCCTGCAAAAAAGACAGCATGCTGTTGAAATAGGGCGTGGGCGCNCCCTCCATGGCCACAATACCCACCTGCAGCAAGGCGACGGCTTTGTCATTGTTGATGAGCGCGCCGATCTGCGGGCGCCCATCCTGTCCGATGATTGTGGCGAGCTTCAACGCGATTGCCCCTTGTGGACTCTTATCATACGCCCTTTTTGGGTGAAGGTGCTGCGGAGAGACATCCGGGTCAATACCCACCGATGCGATGTGCTTATCATGGTGTTAAGAGGCCATAGTGTGTCTGGATAAGAATCTCGTGAGCAACAATTTTTTGTTTCTGACATCAAGCTGCACTGGCGTACGCTTTAAAGCATGATCCGCTCAAATCTGATACGCGTATTGATCGTACTTTATGCGCTGATTGCGGGCGCTCATACATCCTCCGCGGACGAGACCGAAGTTGATCTTGAACTCGTCCTGGCAGTGGATGTTTCACTGTCAATGGACAGCTTCGAGCAGCAACTGCAGTTGCAGGGCTATGTCGACGCATTCCGTGACCCGGAAGTATTGCGCGCGATAGAGACCGGCCTCCACAAGAAGATCGCCGTCGTCTTTGTGGAGTGGGGTGGCGTTGAATTTCAGAATATCAAAGTGCCGTGGACGTTGGTTGACGGAAAGGATTCCGCGAACAAATTTGCCGAAGCGCTGGGCAGGCGCAGGCTTACCGCCCTGCCGCTCACTTCTATTTCGACCGCGGTCATTTTCTCTTCAGCATTGTTCGAGAAAAGCGAGTTCAAGGGGACGCGGCGGGTAATCGACGTTTCCGGCGACGGACCCAACAACCAGGGCCTGTCGGTGACCAATGCGCGTGATGCGGTCGTCAGGCAGGGCATTACGATAAACGGTCTCCCGGTCATGCTTCGCATTGGGCAGGCACCGGGTTTTTTCGATCTTGAAAAGCTCGATGTCTATTATGAAGACTGCGTAATCGGCGGTCCGGGAGCCTTCATCGTGCCGGTACATGAAGAAAAGAATTTCGCCAGCGCCATTCGACGCAAGCTGATCCGGGAAATCTCTGGTGCTCCGGCACGGGTCATGCGGGCGCAGGCGGTGCCCTGGAAGGCACCGCCGCGCATCGATTGCCTGATCGGCGAGAAACTCTGGAACGAATGGCTGGGGTATCAGGACTGACCCTGTACCCACGCCCATATTCCGCTAAACAGAATTGCGTGCGCTGATCACCCAGGAGCTTGAGTCGAGAATGACGCCTTCGGGGGTTTGATGCTTTTTGAGCTCATTCGACAGTGCGGCAACAACCTCATCATGTCGTTGCACGGCGAGATCGCCGGCTTCGCGGTAGATTTCACCCGCAGGCCCCAGGGCAAGCTGAAAATCAATCGCATCCTGAAGTGTATTGCCGACCATCAGGGGTGCATCCACGCGCTCAAAAACAATGTCGTCGTAGCCCGCAATATTGAGCTGGGACGTCACCATCTCCTGATCCGCCATGGAAAACGGCCCTGGTCCGCAAGTCCGCGCATCATCGCCCGGTGGGGGCAGGATTTCCTTGATCACCTCTTTCGGCATGCCGAGCCAGGGATTGTCATCAATGGTACGCCAGACAATCATCGTCATTATACCGTTCGGTTTCAAAGATTTGCGCATTGCCCGAAGACCAGCCACCGGGTTTTCAAAGAACTGAGTTCCAAATCGTGAAAAACAAAAGTCGTGAACAGGCTTGAACGGATAGCTCTGTACGTCTGCTTCCAGGAACGTCACATTCTCAACGCCTTCGGCTTTTGCATCCTTACGTCCAAATTCCAGAAAGGCATCGCAGCAATCGATGCCGAGGACAGATCCCTCGTCTCCGACGATTTTGCCAAATGCGATGGCTGTGTCGCCAAAACCGCAGCCGACATCAACAACAGAGTCGCCTTCATGCACATTGAGGGTTGGGAAAATTTTTGCGCTGTGATGCGTGAGGCCGCCAACGAGAACATGACGGTATTTAACAAATTTCGGAACCAGGACTTCGTTCCAGAAATCGACGAACTCGGTGGTCTGAGTAATGGGTTCTGCAGTGCTCATGGTGGCTCCATCCGCAAAGTACCTCTTGGGGTAACAATGCGCAGTATAAGAAGAAACACCCATCAGGGTGAATTCACTGGGTTGAATGTGTCCGTTGAGCGCGATGTGGGGGTGTAGCTGTGATTCAGCAACTTTCGCGGGCAATAAAAACGTAACAGTCATGTAACAGTTTTCAAACGAAAGCGAGGTCGTATGACATCGGATGGTGCGGTCGCGAACCCACACAATGATTGGCGTGCGGCCCACGTATGAAGTAAAAGCGGTTAACATGAAAACTACTGGCCGCCGCGGCTATCATCACGGCAATCTCAAACAGGCACTGCTCGAGGCTGCACGGCAGCTGATCGAGAAGCAGGGTGCGGCTGGATTTTCGCTGACGGAAGCTGCGCGGCTTGCTGGCGTTAGCGCTGCCGCTCCTTATCGCCATTTCCGCGACCGAGAAGCATTACTCTCGGAAGTCGCAAAATCGGGATTTGAACAGTTCTCCGACCGGCTTGAGGCAGCATGGCAGGGGGGGCATCCATCACCGCTCAAGGCTTTTGAGAATGTCGGGCGCGCCTATCTGGCATTTGCAAGTGAAGAGCCAGCAAGCTACGCGGCGATGTTCGAAGCCGGGTTGTCTGTCGATGATACGCCTGAATTGAAGGCGGCGGCAGATCGCTCATTTGACGTTCTCAACCGCATCACAGCAGCCATTGCGGAAACGGCGCCCGAAGCCAATCTTCCACCTGGAGCGCTAATGAGCCTGCACATCTGGGCCATGAGTCATGGTATCGCGACACTGTTTTCCGATGGCAAGCCGTGTCGGGGAAAGGTTCCTCTTGCAAGCGATGAAATTCTGGAAGCGGGCATGCTGATTTATCTGAGGGGTCTCGGCATTATTCCGACGGAAAAATAGCGCCCACACCGTAAATTAGATGAGGCGTCCCGCCGCACCCTGCAATTTTTCGCGCACATTGCCTTGACAGTGACAGTTCGATACCCATTTATGTTAATGTTAATCACATTAACAACAAGAGGACCCCAATGGAGCTAACTCAAACGCTGGACGGCTATGGAAAGCCCGCATGGATCGCATTGATGGTGCTGAGCTTCATCGTCTTTTGGCCGATCGGCCTGGCGGTCTTGGTCTATCTGATATGGAGTGGACGAATGGGATGCAAATCGCACAGCTGGAAGAGATCGGCGGAGAAGAAATGGCAACGTGCCCGGACCACGTTCCGCTCCACAGGCAATGCGGCGTTCGACGAATATCGTGAAGAGACGCTCAGGCGGCTGGAAGAAGAGGCTGATGAATTCAGGTCTTTTCTGGATCGATTGCGGGCCGCTCGCGACAAAGCCGAGTTCGATCAGTTCATGGACGACCGCGACCGCAATGGCGACAAGCCAGACGACAAAGCGGGAACCGTGCCCCAATCGGGCTAAGGCTTTGTGGCCAGGGCTTTACACGAAGAAACAAGCGCGGGGCTTCGCCCCCGCGCTTTTTAATTGGGCTGGCCGAAACCTCCACCTGTTGGCGTCCTGATAATGATGGCGTCTCCCGCGTCCAGCACCGTCTGATCGCATCCTTTGAGAGGTTCGACCGTACCATCAGTGCGGCGCACGGCATTTGTCCCGCATTCACCGGCCTCACCACCCATCAAGCCAAACGGCCGGACGTCGCGGTAACCGGAGAGGATCGCGCAATCCATGCGTTCGAGAAACCGGATAGTGCGAGAGATGCCATTGCCGGCATGCCATTTTCCCTTGCCGCCGGATCCGTCGCGGATATGAAAGTCTTCAAGAAGGACCGGGTACCGCAACTCAAGGATTTCCGGATCCGTGAGGCGCGTATTGGTCATGTGAACATGTACGGCATCGGTCCCGTTGAATCCTGGTCCTGCGGGTGATCCGGAGCAAATGGTCTCGTAATACTGATACTCATCGTTGCCAAAAGTGAGATTGTTCATGGTGCCTTGCGAGGGACCCATGGCGCCAAGTGCTGCAAACAGGCAGTTGGTGATGACCTGACTGGTTTCGACATTGCCGGCAACAACAGCGGCCGGGTATTTCGGCGACAGCATGCAATCGTCGGGCAGAATGATGTCGATAGGTTTCAGACAACCGGCATTCATCGGGATGCGGTCGTTGACCATCACCCGAAACACGTAGAGCGTGGCTGCACGGGTGACCGGTTCAGGCGCGTTGAAATTGTTGTCCTGTGCAGGGCTTGTGCCGGTGAAGTCGATTGTCGCCCTGCGCGCCTTCTTGTCGACGCGAATAGCAACACGGATGTGCGTACCCTGATCCATCGTGACTTCGAAGCTTGAGTCGTTCAGCACATCGATGACACGGCGAACGCTCTCTTCCGCATTGTCCTGCACGTGCCCCATATAAGCGTGAACGGTTTCCAGACCGAAATGGGCGACCATATTGCGGAGTTCCTGCACGCCTTTCTCGTTGGCAGCGATGTGCGCCTTGAGGTCTGCAATATTCGCATCAGGATTGCGGGCAGGATATTTGGCGCCGGTCAGGAGCGCGCGGGTTTCGGCTTCGCGGAAGCGGCCATTTTCGACGAGCAGAAAATTGTCGATGTAGACGCCTTCTTCATCGATGGTTGTGGCGTTCGGGCTCATGGAACCAGGAGTAATTCCGCCGACATCCGCATGATGTCCGCGGCTTGCCACATAGAAGAGAATTTCGCTACCCGCTTTATCGAATACCGGCGTGATCACGGTAATGTCCGGCAGATGAGTTCCACCGTTATAGGGCGCGTTCAGCATGTAAACGTTGCCGGCGCGAAGTTTGCCTTTGTTTTCGTGGATGATCGTCTCGACCGAACGGTCCATGGAGCCCAGGTGCACGGGTATATGCGGTGCGTTGGCAATAAGCTGGCCTTCGCCGTTGAAGACGGCGCAGGAGAAATCGAGCCGCTCCTTGATGTTGACTGATTGCGCCGTGTTCTGCAGCGCCACACCCATCTGCTCTGCAATCGCCATGAAGAGGTTGTTGAATACCTCAAGCATGACCGGGTCCGCCTCGGTGCCGATCGCGTCTTGTCGCGGCCGTGCTTCAGTCCGCGTCAGCAGGAGGTGATCGTGGGAGGTCACCTGCAGGCTCCAGCCAGGTTCAACTATGATCGTTTGATGGTCTTCGATGACAAGAGCAGGGCCGGAGACCTTGTGCCCGGGCTTGAGTTGATCGCGCCGATAGACATCCGCTTCGTGCCAGTCGCGACTGGAGTAGAATGGCGTCTTGGTTTGAGGCGGTGGTGCAGGTTCGGTCGTTAAGGGGTGTTCGGGTTCATCGATGTCAGTGCCCCCTCCTGACGACTCGACCTCAAGCGCCTCTATGATGATTGTGCGTGTTGGGTCGGTAAATCCGAACCGTGTCATATAGGCCCGCTCAAAGGCGTCTTTCATTTCTGCAAGAGATCCGAATGGGATCTGCAGAGCTGTATCGGTACCCTGATAACGCAGGTGGACGCGAACCTCCTTGTTCACTTCTTCTGCCGCTACGCCCTGATCTGAAAGTTCCCGTGCGTTTTCCTCGCCAAGCGCGTCGGCGGTGACAGCAATCTCATCGAGCGTTTGTTGCTCAAGCGGTTTTTCTACCGCGCGCTGACGAGATGAGCGAACGTCAGCGAGCCCCATGCCGTATGCAGACAAAATGCCCGATAGAGGATGCATGTGGATGGTTTCCATGCCGAGGACGTCGGCGATCATGCAGGCGTGCTGTCCGCCTGCGCCGCCGAAGGAAGCAAGGGCGTATTCAGTTACGTCGTAGCCGCGCTGAATGGAAATCTTCTTGATGGCGTTGGCCATATTCTCAACCGCGATGCGCAGGAACCCGTCGGCGATTTCCTCCGGCGCGCGTCCGTCGCCGATTTCCTCTGCCAGGTTCTCAAAGCCTGTCCGCACCGCATCCGCGTCGAGCGGTTGATCCTGTCCGGGCCCAAAAATCTGGGGGAAGTAATCCGAATTGAGCTTGCCCACCATCACATTTGCGTCTGTTACGGTCAGCGGGCCGCCGCGCCGATAGCAGCGCGGTCCGGGGTCGGCACCAGCAGAATCCGGACCCACCCGAAACCGTGCGCCATCAAAGTGCAGGATAGAACCACCACCTGCTGCGACCGTATGAATGCGCATCATTGGCGCACGCATGCGCACACCTGCGACCTCCGTTTCAAAGCTGCGTTCGAGCACACCGCCATAATGCGACACGTCGGTAGAGGTGCCACCCATGTCAAAACCGATAATCTTGGCAAGACCCGCGATGCGCGCCGTCTCCACCGCGCCGACCACACCGCCTGCAGGGCCGGATAGAATGGCATCTCTGCCCTGAAACAAATCCGCCGCCGTCAACCCGCCGGCGCTCGTCATGAACATGAGCTGTGTGTTTTTGCCCGACGCATTCAACTCGCCGGAGACTTTTTTCACATAGCGGCGCAGGATAGGTGAGAGATAGGCATCGACAACGGCCGTATCACCGCGCCCAATCAGCTTGATCAGCGGACTTGCCTGATGGCTTGGCGAAACTTGCGTAAATCCGATGTCGCGCGCGAGTTTGGCGATGCGCTGTTCATGATCGGGGAAAGCGTAGGCATGAATGAACACGATTGCGACGGAGCGAATGCCGTCTTCATAGGCTGATTGCAGCGCGGTCCGGGCGACGTCTTCATCCAGTGGGATTTCCAGTGTGCCGTCCGCGCGTACGCGCTCAGGCACTTCTGCGACACGGTCATAAAGCATTTCCGGCTTGATGATCTGCCGGGCAAAAATATCAGGCCGGGCTTGATAACCGATGTTGAGGGCGTCCCTGAAGCCTTTCGTGACCAGCAGCAATACCCGCTCGCCCTCGCGCTCGAGCAGGGCATTCGTGGCGACGGTGGTTCCCATTTTTACAGCAGCGATGTGCTCCGAGGGGATTTGATCCGTGGCTGCTACTCCGAGAAAATCGCGGATGCCCTGAAGGGCAGCGTCATCGTAGCTCTCCGGATTTTCCGACAGCAGTTTGCGTGCGCTGATGTCGCCGGACGGAGCGCGTGNCACAATGTCGGTGAACGTTCCGCCCCGGTCGATCCAGAAATGCCATTTTTTCTTATAAGTCATTGATATATAAAATAGTTATTTTCGCATCACGTGCTGCGTGTTTCCTGCGCTGTCGGTCAGAGCAATTCATTCTTCTGGAAACAGGCTCGAGAGCATTCACAAGCTCGAGCGGTTCTACCATTCACAAGCCGAAAGTCGAGACATGATCGGTGTCCTGCGGTCGACGGCAGGGCGCTAAGTCGGCGTAGTCAGCAGCGAGGGTCGGCTAATCAGTGTTGGGATGTCTACTTTGCACCCGCTACCAGACTCCAAAATGAGCTTCCTCAGATGCTTGTACCGTACCAATAGCGGACCTTCGCGGAAGGATAAGGCGTAGCCTCTATTTGAGAACACGATACCGACAGAGGAGCCGTCCGCAACATCAGTAGCGGACGGATACTCTCTGTGCGAAATCGAACCTGTCTCCGCGATTGGTGAAAAGCTCCAGGGGCCTCTGCCCAATGGCAAGAGATGCGGCGTGTTCACTATCTGCAATTCAGTGCCATGCATTTGTGTCTGGGTTTTTTGAAATTCAATTTCAATCCGCTCATTTTGCACTTGAACCCCTTTGCCTTGCATTTCGCAAGACAAGCTCCGGCGACGAGCGCGTTGTTGTTGTCCTTCGACCCCCGGGCGATTGCCATGTCCGTGTAAAGTTTACATTGCTCTCGCTCGCAGGTGTCGTAGAGGGCTCTACACTGGGGATTTGCGCTTACCGCTGCCGCCAGTCCGCCTGCGAGTTGGGTCATGGGTGCAAGTGCGATTGTTACGATAGTCCTGGTTGGGAGTTTCATCTTTCCCTCCTTTTTCTGCGCTGGCGTGATTGCCGTCTGCTGATAAGGAAAGTAGCGATGACCCCTCCACACTTGAGTAGGGCGAATACCCGATATGGAGATGGGCACAGTCTTTTTTGGTGTGTGATTGTGGATCTGTAAGAAACCGTCACAAGAGGGGCGGCGACGTTTTCCTTTTGCAACCGCTACCGGACTTCAATAAGAACCTCCCTAGATGTCTAGTCCGTGCCGACGCTTCTTGCCAAAAACGAAAGATGTCTGCGCGAAGTGACCACCATTCGGAGGACCCTCGATGCCGCACTACATCAATCATTTTACCTGCAACCCCAATGCATGGCCGGCCGACCGCAAAGGACAGATTGCCGCTTGGAAAGCCATGGTTGGAGACGCCAACCAACTCGTGGACAAAGACAGCCCCGTCAAGTTCACGGGCTGGATCAGCAATACCGAGGGTTACGTTCTGCTGGAAGCCAATTCAAAAGCGGAGGTCATCCAGATTTGCGCACGATTCTGGCCACACTTCCACAACGACATCATGGAGATCGTACCGGAGGCCGAGGCCGGCCCTGCCATACTCGCCGGAGCGACCGAAGGTTGGGAAGGCAATTGACAACCTTCGTGCTCAGGGGCCGGCTGCCGGTTTGGCGCAGCTGAATTGCCTTAGTCGTACAGATAGTCCACTGTAGCGAAAGGGGAATCTGTCGCCGGGGGCTGGCATGAACGTTTCTCGGTTTGCATTGCTGCTTGTCGTCTTTATCGACGTCATGGGTTTTGGTTTGATCCTGCCGATCTTCACCACGATCCTACTTGACCCGAGCCAGACTTTCCTGCCTTCCGATACGCCGCGTGCCACCAGGCAATTCGACTATGGGGTCGTGATCGCCATATTCTTCCTGTTCTATTTTCTGGGCGCGGCCTTCATTGCAAAAATCTCCGACTATATCGGGCGCAAGCGCGGCATCATGATTTGCCTGATCGGCGATCTGATCGGTTATGGGCTGACCCTGGTTGCGCTCACTACTTCCAGCTACCTGCTGCTGGTTCTGGGCCGTGCCATTTCGGGGTTCACCACGGCCAATCAGCCGATCGCCCAAGCCGCCCTGATCGACATCAGCAGCAACGACGACGAAAAATCCAGAAACCTGGGAATGATCGTGGCTGCCTCCGCATTCGGCCTGATGGGCGGGCCGTTAATTGCCGGCGTGCTGAGCGACCAAAAACTGATTGGCTCATATGCCTCGCTGGAGCTGCCCTTCTACGTGGCGATCGCTTTGGTGCTGATCAATATGGCACTGATCCTGGGCTTCTTTTTCGAACCCAATTTCAAGCAGAAGAAAATCGATTTCGGTCTCACGGACGTCTTCACCAATCTTTGGCGGGTGAAGGACAACCCCGCAATCCTGCGGCTCTCGCTGGTGCTGCTGTTCGGATTGATGTGCCTGAACGCATTTTTCTTCTTTCTCGACACCTATCTTCTCACTCGCTTCAAGTTCGACACCCTGCAAAACTCCATCGCGCTCGTTGTATTTGGCGGCGCCATGGCCCTTGGCAGCGGCGTGTTGACCGCGCCTCTTCACAAACGGTTCAGCAAGGTCAGTATCCTCAACGTCTCTATTGCAGCCATGGGACTGGGAATATTGGCTTTTATTCTGAACCCGATTGCCGACTTGTCCTACCTCTTGATCATCCCCATCACGATTGCCTTCGCGATCATGTATCCGACTATGCTCTCACTGTTTTCGGCCAGCGTCGGCCCGGCTGAGCAGGGTTGGGCGATGGGTGTGACGGTTGCCATCTATGCCTTGGGTTCAGGATCAGTCACAGCGCTTGGCGGAACGCTGATGTCCATCAATATACGGATGCCGTTCTTCCTGGCGATCGGATGTTGCGTCATCGCGCTCGCACTTATAGCCGTGCTGTTCCGGGATCCGACAATCCGCAAGTTAGACGTGAAGTCGACATGATGGGGCGGCGATAGTCGACGCGCTGCTCCTCACGCCTAACCATGCCAGTTTCGGCATTGACGCTCCTGGCAACTGACGCTGGTGCGCCTCCTGTTGGCACGGCTATGATCGGTGACCTGTCGCGCAGGCCGAAGCATTGCTTCTGTCCAGTGGATGTTATCAGATATGGGGAATGCAGAGACCACGGACGACTGCAGTCGGTTAGGAACGACGATGAGCAAGGAACTTCAGCTTCAGGCGTCAAACCCGATGATGGGGGTCATTGATCCGCGCGAAGCGCGGATGGTTATCAGGCGCGGCGAATATGCAGGCCACACGGCTAACGTTGCGCCAGATTATGTACAATGCAATTTGTGCATTCTGCCCCGGGACGACGCACTGGAGTTTTCCGCCTTTTGCCAGAGCAACCCGAAACCGTGTCCCGTCGTCGGTATGGGCGCGCCGGGCGATCCTGCCCTTCAGGGGCTTGGCGATATCGACATTCGCACCGACGTGCCGTGTTACCGGGTTTTCCGCAACGGCGAACTCGTCGATGAGCCCATCGACATCTTGGATCTGTGGAACAGTGACCTCGTCGCTTTCGTGCTCGGTTGCTCGTTTTCGTTTGAGGCGCCGCTGCTTGATGAAGGCATTGCGTTGCAGCATGTGGAGCACGATACCGTCGTGCCCATGTATCGGACGTCGATCGCCTGTACGCCAGCCGGAAAATTCGTATGCGACATGGTGGTTTCCATGCGCCCACTTTCACCAGCCGATGCCATCCGCGCGGTTCAGATCACCAGCCGCTTTCCAGGCGTCCATGGCGCTCCCGTTCATATCGGCCTGCCGGAGCAGATCGGTATCGAGGACATCATGAAGCCGGATTTTGGAGATCCGCCGGTGATGGACGAGGGCCAATTGCCCGTATTCTGGGCTTGCGGTGTCACGCCGCAAGTGGCGGTGGAGCAGGCGAAGCCATCACTGTGCATCACCCACAAACCCGGCTCGATGCTCATCACGGACAAGAAGAATATCGAACTTGCGGCCTTCTAGGGCGTCCCCGTTTCCGCTAGGCGCCAAGAAATACGCGCCGCACGATCTTGTGGTTCATCAGGGACTTCGCCTTGCCGGACACCGCAAGCCTGCCGCTTTCCAGCACATAGCCCCGGTCGGCCATGGACAGCGCCAGGCGAACATTCTGCTCGATGAACAGAATGGCGATGCCTGTCGAGCGGATATCTTCGAAAGCCTGTTTCATTTGATCGATGACCTGCGGGGCGAGTCCAAGAAACGGTTCATCGACCATCAACAACCGCGGTTTAGCCATAAGTCCACGTGCCAGCGCCAGCATCTGCTGTTCGCCACCTGAAAGGGTGTGTGCGAGTTGGCCGCTCCGGTTGCGCAGAATAGGGAACATGCCGCACACATGGTCCAGTGTTTCCTCGCGCGCCATCTTGGCGTCCTCGTGCCAAGCACCGAGAGTGAGGTTCTGCTCCACGGTCAGGTAAGGAAATACGCGGCGGCGCTCAAGCACGTGGGCGATACCAAGGCGCGCACGGTGATGAGTTGGCTTGGAGGATATGCTTGTGCCATCAACCAGAATGTCGCCGCGCAAAACCGGAACCAGTGCACTGACAGTGTTGATAACCGTGCTTTTTCCCGACCCATTGGGACCCAGCAGCGTTACGACTTCCCCTTCATCGATATTCAGCGAGACGCCCCAGACGACCTGAAAGTCGCCATAGGCCACTTCCAGATCTTTCACTTCAAGCAGCATCGGCCTTACCCAGGTAAGCGTCGACCACATGGGGGTCATTGCGCACTTTTTCAGGTTTTCCAAATGCAATGCGTTTTCCGAATTGCAGCGCGAGGATGCGGTCCGACACGTCCATCATCACTTTCATATTGTGCTCGATGGTGAGGATGGTGATGCCCTTGTCACGCAGAGCCAAAACGAGATTGATCAGACCGGGAATGGTTTTCTGATCAACGCCCCCGGTCACTTCATCCATCAGCAAGAGGCGCGGCTGAGTCGCAAGCGCGCGGGCCATCTCTAGGCGTTTGCGCTGTCCGGTACTCAGCTCGCGTGCGAAGCTGTGGCGTTTCTCCAGCAGATCGACGAAGGCGATGGTTTCAAGTGCGTGATCGCGTGCCTCATGCATATGCGACGTGTGGGCAAGTGCGCCGATCATCACATTTTCCAACAGTGTCAGGTCGGGGAATGGTTTGAGTTTCTGGAACGTGCGCCCGACCCCCATACGGGCAATGCGATCGGGGCGCAGGCCGGTTATGTCACGGCCATCGAGTATGACCGTTCCTTCGCTTGGATTCTGGAAGCCGGTCAGCAGGTCAAAAAGGGTCGATTTGCCGGCACCATTGGGTCCAATGACACCGATGATCTCGCCCTCGCGCACATCGAATGAAATACCGTCGTTGGCCGTAACGCCACCGAAATGCTTCGTCAGTCCTTCCACTTTCAGAATTTCGGTCATGTTGCGTGGGTCCGCTGCCGCAGACGTTCCGTGACCAGGCTCAACAGACCGCGCGGCTGATAAATGCAAATAAGCAGAATGAGAATGCCGTAGACGATGAGATCAATGGTTCCGCCGGTGCCGCCAAACCATGTCCGGCTGTATTCGGACAGCGGTACGAGAATTGCCGCACCGAGCGCCGGACCCCATAGCGTGCCGATGCCGCCGAGCACCACCATCAACAAGGCAAGCACCGAGATTTCGAAATTGAACACCCTGTCGGGATCGATCACGAGAACATATTGCGCGAAGAAGGTGCCGGCGGTGGACATCATCGCGCCGGAAATCATGAAGGCGATGACCTTGTGCCAAGCCACATCAATGCCGAGGCTCGCGGCGGCTTCAGGTTCGTCGCGGACGGCAAGCAGCCGCATACCCAACCGTTGTCTCTGGAGAAACCACACCACGGCGAAGGCTGCTATGCAGAGACCGAAGCTCATATAGTAGTAGGGGAGTTTGCTGCCATGGAACTGGAGCGACAACCAGGGATCGTCACGCACGATAGGCATCCAGATACCCGACGCCGCGCCGATCCAGTCCCAGCGCTGGAATATGATCTGGAAACTGATGCCGATGAGCAGCGTGGCAATGGCGAAGTAATGCCCGCGCAGGCGCAATGTGGGGATGCCGATCGCGGCCGCAACGAGCGCGGAGATGGCCATGCCAACGATGAGACCAATCCATGGTGTGATGCCCCATTTGACGTACAGCACCGCACTCGCATAGGCGCCTAATCCGAAAAACACGGCATGCCCGAGGCTGATCTGCCCGGACATGCCGGCAACGACGTTCCAGGACTGCGCCATCAGCGCGTGCAGGAAGACCATGATCATCAAATGATGGGAGAACGTGCCGGTGAATATGAACGGGTAGGCCGCGAGCAGAGCAAAAAGCGCAAAACCGAACCATGTGAAGGCAGGCGGTGGCGCCGGCCAGACCGGCTCGCGGAGCGCCTCGTTCAGTGCCTTGTCCTGTGATGCCGCCATCAGCTCAATACCTCCCGAACAAGCCCATCGGGCGGAACAGCACGACGGCAAAATAAAGCGCGAAGACGATCAACAGCTTGTAGGAGGGGCTGATCAGGAGGCCGCCAAGGGATTCCACAACACCGATAGAAACGCCTGCAACGAGGCTGCCGAGAATGCTGCCGAAGCCGCCCAGCGCAACGGCAACAAAGGCGAGAAGAGCGAAATTGATGCCGACATCGGGAAACACAAAATAGAAGGATGAAAGCATGGCTCCGGCGATACCAACGCAACCCAGACCGATAGCCCAGCCAAGCGCGAACATGCGGTCTGTTGGTATGCCCATGACGGCTGCCGCATCACGATCCTGAGCGGTTGCCTGAAGCGCGAGGCCGGTCTCGGTCCGGCTGACAAATATCCACAAACCGATGAATGCCGCGAGGCACACCACCCCGGCCACAAGCTGCGGCTGGCCGATGAATATTCCTGCAATTTCAATGCGCCCGGAGACGAGCGGGTCCTGAATAGTGCGAAAATCAGGTGTCCAGAAAAACTGCGCGGCCGAGCGGATGGCGATAGCCAGACCAAACGTGGCGCATATCTGTGCCAGCATGGGGGCATTCAGGATGTGGCGGATGATGCCGTAATGGGTGGCAAATCCGAGAACCGCGAGCGCCATAACAACCAGCGGCAGCGAGACAAGCGGGTCCAGCCCCAGGAGAGCCCAAAGCCAGAAGCTGAAGAACATGGATAACATGAGGAATTCGCCATGAGCGAAGTTGACGATTTCCATGAGGCCGAAAATGAGGCTCAGGCCAACCGCGACCAGCGCATAGACGAGGCCCATAAGGAGGCCGCTGACGATGGCCTGAATAATGACGTCTGAGGTCATGCCCACCCGGTATTGAGCTTATAGTTTGACTCACCTTAGTGAACTGCCGGATCATGTGCGATGTAAAAATTAGAAATGCAGCAGGGAGTTAGAGTGATGTACAAGCGCCTTTTCGGATTGGCTGCCGCCGCTCTGGTCGCGGGGGCGACCACAGCTACAGCCCAGACAAAAGAAGTCGTCATTGGAGTATTATATCCGCTGAGCGGGCCTGTTGCGCAGGTGGGTAAGGACGCCGTCGCCGCCATCAACACAGCGTTGGAGATCATCAACAACAAAAACGATCTCGATATGCCACTTGCCAAGGGCGAGGGCCTGACCGGTCTGGGTGGCGCAAAAATCCGCGTTATCGTCGGCGATCATCAGGGCAAACCGGATGTTGGGCAGGGCGAAACCGAACGGATGATCAATCAGGAGAAGGTGCATTCCATGTATGGAGCGTACTACTCCTCGGTGACTGCTGCCGGCAGCGTGGTAAGCGAGCGCGCAGGCATTCCCTGGGTGAACGGTGAGTCTACCTCTCCTAAGCTCACCGAACGGGGGTTCAAGTATTTCTTCCGCGTGACGCCGCACGATGGCGAGTTCACCAAACTCATGTTCGAGTTTGCCGGAGACTTCCAGAAGAAGCATGGCAAGAAGCTCGAAAGCGTTGCCATTTTGCACGAGGACTCCCTTTGGGGTTCCGACAGTGGAAGCGTGCAGAAAAAAATGGCCACGGATCAGGGCTACAAGGTTGTTGAGGATATCGCCTACAAGGCAAAAACAACGTCCCTGACATCGGAAGTGCAACGTCTGAAGGCTTCGAAGGCCGATATGCTGCTTCCTTCGTCCTATACCTCGGACGCGGTCCTGTTCCTGCGCACGGCAAAGGAACTCGATTACAATCCGGCTCTGCTCATTGCGCAAAATGCCGGTTACACCGATCCGAGTTTCCTCAAAACCATGGGTAAGGATTCTGATGGCGTCATCACGCGCTCGCCATTCAATACCGATCTGGCCAAGGAAATCCCGATGATCGGCAAGGTCAACGCGCTGTTCAAGAAGCATTCTGGCGGTCGTGATCTTTCCGACGTACCAGCACGCGCCTTTACCGGATTCATTGCGCTGGCCGATGCCATCAACCGGGCGGGATCGACCGATCCTGAAAAGATCCGCAAGGCGCTGACGGAGACTAACATTCCCGGCAGTCAGCTGATTGTGCCCTACAAGGGGATCAAGTTCGGCGCCAACGGCCAGAATGAGCTCACCCGGGGAATTCTGATGCAGGCACAGGGCGGAAAATACTGCACGGTCTATCCGTTCGAGTTCGCCGCTTGCGAGCTGAAGTACCCAATGCCGACCTGGGCTGAGAAAGCCAAGATGTAGGCAACCCAATACACATGAATGAAGCGCCGGATCGCAATCCCAGCGGTCCGGCGTTTCCTTTTTTTGGCTTCCGGCTTAAATGAGTAGCAGACGCGTGAATTGCAGGAGTGGGACATGACGGCCATGCGGACGAGGCTTTCTGTCGATATTGGAGGGACCTTTACTGACGTCGTCCTTGAAAAAGGGGACGTTCGCGCAACAGCCAAGGTCCTCACTACGTCATCCGCTCCGGCGAAAGGTTTCATGGAGGGCGTCGGCCAGGTTCTTAAGGAAACGGGAGCCGCTGCCACAGACATCGATCTCATTATTCATGGAACAACGCTTGCGACCAATGCTCTGATTGAACGCAAGGGTGCGAAGACAGCGCTGATCGTTACCGAAGGTCACAGGGACTCCCTTGAGATTGCGTATGAAAATCGCTTCGACCAATACGATATCGATGCCGACCGCCTGCCTCCGTTGGTTCCGCGCGAATTGAGGTGGCCGGTCAGGGAACGGATGGATTGGCGGGGAGATGTTCTGACACCGCTCGATGAGACGAGCGTGAATGAGATCCTGCCCGAAATTGAAAGGCAGGGGATAGAAAGCGTGGCTGTGGGTTTGCTCCACGCCTATGCCAACCCGGTCCATGAACAACGCATTGCAGCGATAATCCGCGAGGCGGTGCCGGGTGTGCCGGTTTCTCTTGCCAGCGATGTCTGTCCGGAAATCCGCGAATATGAGCGTCAGACCACCACCTGCGCGAATGCCTACATACAGCCCATCGTTTCGAGCTACCTCCAGGACCTGGAGGCCAGGCTGAAGAAGGACGGTTTCACCTGTCCCTGTCTGTTGATGACCTCCGCCGGTGGCCTCGTCACTATTGAAACGGCCACGGACTTTCCCGTGCGGCTGATGGAGTCTGGACCAGCCGGTGGTGCGATCCTGGCCTCGCGTTTGTCGCAGCAGCTTGGTTACGACCAGGTCATTTCCTTTGATATGGGCGGCACAACCGCGAAAATCTGCCTCATCGACGACGGCGAACCGCTGCTGTCACGCGTGTTCGAGGTCGACCGGGCTCACCGCTTCATGAAAGGCAGCGGGATGCCTGTGAAAATTCCGGTCGTAGAGATGGTTGAGATTGGCGCCGGCGGTGGGTCGATTGCCAGGGTTGACGTGCTCAACAGAATTGCCGTCGGGCCCGAGAGTGCCGGTGCTGAGCCGGGGCCTGCCTGCTACGGCAAAGGCGGTGATCGCCCCACGGTTACTGACGCCAATCTGATCCTTGGCCGCCTCGATGGAGAGAATTTCGCATCCGGCCATATGCAGTTGGACACAGGCGCTGCCACGCACGCACTTGATACCCATATCGGTGGGCCGCTCAATAAGAATGCGGTCGCCTCGGCGGCGAGCATTGTTGAGGTTGTCAACGAGAACATGGCCAATGCAGCAAAGGTTCATGCTGCTGAGCGGGGCAAGGAGCTGGCTGGGCGGACTATGATCGCGTTTGGTGGCGCGGCACCACTGCATGCAACCGCCATAGCCGACAAGATTGGAATTGACCGTATCGTCATCCCTGCCGATGCGAGCGTTGGGTCAGCGGTTGGGTTCTTGCTGGCTCCGGTCGCCTATGAGGTCGTGCGCAGCCGCTATGTGCGCCTGTCCCAGTTCGATTGCGAGGCCGTGAACGAAACTTTCTCCACGATGCGGGATGAAGCACTTGGCGTTGTTCGCCAGGCGGTCACGAGCGCTGAGTTAAGCGAGGTTTGTTTTGCCTTCGCCCGATATGTAGGGCAGGGCCATGAGATCAGGCTCGAGCTGCCGGCACGCCCGCTTGGGCCCGATGATGATGAGACACTGCGCAGCATCTTCGAACGGGAATATACGGTATTTTTTGGCCGTACCGTGCCAGGACTGGACATCGAAATTCTCACTTGGACCCTTTCCATGAGTGAACAGGTTGTGCCGGCCCCGCCTTTGGAGGAGATGGGTGGAAGGGCTTCCATTCCCGAACCGGTAAGTACTCGCCCAGTTCATCTTTCCAATACGGATAGTGCTGAGGACATCCCGGTTTATGAGCGCGATCGATTGACAACTGCCTCCGTGATCAATGGTCCGGCCACGATTTGCGAGCCTCAAACATCGATCCTGCTGTCGCCAAGCTTTTCGGCACGCGTCAACCAGCGCGGCGATCTGATACTCAACCGCGAAAAGACCAAAGGCCTGCAGTCGCGTGCAGGTTTGTCGGATGAACTCAGGATGCAGCTTATCTGGAACCGGTTGCTTGCCGTCGTTGAGGAACAGGCACAGGTGCTGATCAGGACAGCGCTTTCGACGACGGTTCGCGAAGCGGGTGATCTCTCGGCAGGTGTATTCGACCTCAAAGGACGCATGCTGGCGCAAGCCGTGACAGGCACGCCCGGGCACGTGAACGCCATGGCTGCATCGGTTGGCTTTTTCCTTGAAAAATATCCCATCCGATCCATGGCTGATGGTGATGTCTACGTAACCAATGATCCCTGGCTCGGAACAGGCCACTTGTTTGACTTCACAGTGGTATCGCCGGTTTTTTTCAAAGGCAAACCGGTCGCATTGTTCGCCTCAACGGTTCATGTGGTCGATATCGGTGGGCGCGGCTTTACACCGGACGCGGGGCAGGTGTTTGAGGAGGGGGTGTGCATACCCATTCTGCCGCTTTTCAGGCGTGGTGACGCAAATGAGGACGTGTTTGAGATTGTGCGTGCCAATGTGCGTGAACCCCTGCAGGTCGTTGGTGATCTCTATTCACTGGCGGCATGCAACGAGGTGGGCGGGCGGCGGCTCGTCGAAATGATGGACGAGTTCTCTCTTGGCGGCCTGGAAGACGTGAGCCGTCATATTATCGAGACATCGCATGCGGCGATGCTTGCCGAAATCCGTGCTCTGCCGGCTGGCACATATGAAAATGAGATGACCGTTGATGGCTATGACAAGCCCGTCGCATTGAAGGCAAAGCTCACTATTGGCGCAGATGGAATTGATGTGGATTTTGCCGGATCCTCGCGTGCCTCAGCCTATGGCATCAACGTGCCCTACACTTACACGGTTGCCTATGCGTCATTCGGCATTCGCTGCATTGTCGGCTCAAGGGTGCCGAACAATGCGGGGTCACTTGCTCCGATCCGGGTTTCAGCACCGGAAGGTTCTATTCTTAATGCGCCGCGCCCATGCGCCGTAGCGGTCCGTCACGTTGTCGGTCAGATGCTTCCTGACGTGGTGTTGGGATGTCTCGACAAGGCGCTGCCCGGTCAGGTGCCAGCAGAAGGCAGCTCAAGTCTCTGGAATCCAATGCTCACGGGTGGGCACGGGCTCGTTGAGGATTATGAAAGTGGCAACACGCCATCGTTTTCGGTAACGATTTTTCATTCGGGCGGCACCGGCGCGCGCCCCGGCAAAAAAGGGCTGTCCGCTACCGCTTATCCCTCCGGTGTGCGCAACACGCCGGTTGAGATCACCGAATCAGTCGCACCGCTGATTTTCCGACGCAAGGAGTATCGGACCGGTTCAGGTGGGGCAGGGCTGTATCAGGGTGGTGATGGTCAGGTGATCGAAATCGAGAGTGCAACGGGTGCACCATTCGCGGTTTTTGCTCTGTTTGATCGTATCGACCATCCTGCGCGCGGCCGCGGCGGTGGTGGAAATGGCGCACCTGGCACGATTACGCTCGCAGGCGGGAAAAAGCTCAAAGGCAAGGGCAAACAGATCGTGCCCTCAGGGGAAAGGCTTGTTCTTGAACTGCCTGGCGGCGGTGGAATTGGCAAGCCACAATGAAAGTGTGACCTGCCATGAATCCAGAGCAATACAATAAGGGTTTACGCCAGCACTATCGCTTGTGAAGGGAAGGCCAGGTTCAGACGATTCCAGCGGCCCTGGCGAGCAGGATATAAATCTTCCCGTAATCTGTCTTGAGACAGGAATCGATCAGGTTTGTCGGCTTGGGATCTTCGGAGAGTTTTTCCTCCAGCCCGGCTTCATAGGTGCGCATGAACCGGTCCCCAATCGATTTGAATGTGCCGTCCTCAGCGTAACTTGCTTTCGCTTTCTTGATGAGCTCCGGACCATAATTCTGCGCCAGGTGGGCGACAAAAACGCCGGTTTCACCACGCTCAAATTTCAGCCATTTGCTGAGATAGGTTTCTTCATCGAGGATTCGCGCCAGCTCCATGGCAAATTGATCGAGTTCGTTGGCCGGCTCTTCGTCAAGCTGGCTGATCAGGGCCTGGAGTTCTTCTATCTCTGTCTCCAAGTCCTTGTCATCGGAAGCTGCCACGTCACGACTGACAGGTGTTTCGACCTTGACGGTCACTTTTTGTGATTTCGCCTTTTTCTTGGAAAAGGCTTCATCGTTGTCGTTTTTTACCTGACCTTTGTCGATTCCGTTCGGTGTCGAGATCGCTGGTGAGTTCATGGTGATGCGCCGGGCTGCAATTTCCTGAATCGCAACATGGGCGCGCCCGTCTTTGGTGAGGGCTTGGCTCGCACTCTGCAGAGAGTGTGCCTTGTTTTGTGAAAACTCAGCGCGGTTTTCCAAAACCGACAACGCCATTTCAATAAAGATCTTGCGCGTCGCTGTTGTGTTGCGCGCGTCCTCCAACAGCATCATTTCTCGGACAATTTCGGCATCAGCGGTGAAGTTTACCTGCTGAGATGTCAAACCCAATGAGGCGGCGGTCAGCACAAACTGGTCAACCCTGAGGGCGTTTTCTCCGTCATTGTCGAACGCAACCTCAATGACATCGCCCGTCGCATAATTTTGGCCGTTGTATTCCGCGTCCGCGGCAATACCGTCGATTTGATTGATGATTTCCATATACGCGGCAGCAAGCGCTTCGCGGCTGACAGGGTTCGGTTGCAGGCGTCCAGCCTCAAGCAGTCGTGACGCGTCGCGCAACATCTGTTCGACAGCGTGAGCGGCACTTAGCGCAAGCTTCACGCCTCGGCTGGAATCTTCGAGATTCTCAACAAGCAGGGTGAGGCGTTGTGCGCTTTCTTCGCAAACCGCAGCACGCTCAAGCGGTGAACTGAAAGACTCCTGGCCGGTGCGGCCGTTTGAGCCGGGATCGTTCGGACCTTCGTCCAGACGACCCGAAATCAGCCGATCGGATAGAGACTCCGTGATCGGATCGCTTGATATAAAATCGAAATAGCTCGATTTGCGTTTGTAATCCTCTGCGTGTGCCAATTTGGCCTCCCCAGCAACTCGAATACTGTTACTTTTATGGCTTAATCTGCTTCCAGCGTTTCAAAGCAGAATCAGAAATGGCTTCAATATTTGAAACCACGTGTTGCAAAGCTCGTCTCCTTGGCTTTGTTTCTCGCTGAAAATCCGCCGGTTTCACTGTTTGACTGTTCTATTCCGGGCTCTTTGCGGCCACGGTGCTGACCTTCGCCTGCCGTGTCGTCATTTGAGGGTAGTCCGCAAATCTCAGACAGGACATGCGCAATTGCGTTCTGGCCCGCGCGGGAATTGTTAATCTGATCGCTGCCATCGTTGAAAATGTCGATCATTCTGCGCGTGAAGGCCATGTGTGTATCGAGCATCTCCGAAATCGTGGAGTAGCTGTAGGAGTAAGCTGTCAGTTTGTTCGTTGCCTGTTCGACTTTGAGAAGACGATCGATAATCTCAGGATTTGAGATGTTGTCCTGATTGAGCGGTGATAGGCCCAAACCTTCGCTGCTCATATCCATGCCCTCAATCAAGAAACCGCTGCCACGTGCCAGGTCGGTACAAATGCTGATGCTCTCGTTCAAAGCAAGATTCTTGCCATCGTAGCCGGCCTCCAAAACGACCGCATCGATCTGATGCAATATCTTCGAAAAATGCCCTGACAGAATGGCTCTTGAGTCCATATCGGGAGAGGTTCTTATCTTCTCCAGAATTCTTGAACATTGGTTCAGCAACTGCAGAACGGTTTCAGACACGACGTTCGCACAGTTGCATGTCTGCATGGCGCTTTCGATGGCGGCTATCCGGCCTTCAAGCGCTTGGGAGCGGGCCAACAGGGTCCCGGCAAGCCGTATCAATCGCGTTTCGGCAGGGTCGCTAAACCGGCCTTCCTCCGCTTTCATGAAATCGACCTTTTTTCTGATAATAGGCCCAAAAAACTCAGTCCGATCATCGTTTTCCATCGTGACCATTTTATCCGCCCATATCTTCAAGATATCGTTAAATCTTCCAACCGTTTGCTGCGCTAAACCACGCTGATTTTTGTATTAAACAACCATGTCTATTGNTTTTAGTAAAATAGAAAGACGTTGCATAATTAAAATGCGGACGTTAACTATAAATATTAAGTATTAATTCTAATGATTTGGATTGTTATGCTCTAGTATATTCATGTCCAACACGAATTTCTATGAATGATAGCGATAGAATTTGCCTGAAATCTACTGAATACACTTTCGTATTTTTAATTATCTGGAAATAGTGATGCGGACAAGAGACTGGGTGACCTGGTCGGAAGTGCTGAAATGTCGGTTTTGCGAGATTGGACATGAATGAGATTGCCGCCGGCCGCACAATCCTGAGGGATGTTCTCGCGGACAACATGCTCACATGGATTGCGTCTCGCCATGATGACGGATTCACGTCCGGGGACGCTCTCACCCTCCTCGTTGTATTGTTGATCGAATGTAAATAATTCGCCGGGCTTTTGATGCGGCTCCATAAAAGTTTGGCAAGCTCCTTGCAGTATGCTGCTTCGCAACGGTTGGAGTTTCCGTTGCAGACAATCAGCAACGTAAGGGGGGCATCATGTTTTCTGCATGGTCAATCATTGAGATAAGGCGACATGGGGCATCCAATTCCGCAGGGGGGCGTATGCGGCCACGCGTCAACGCCTTCACAAATGCGCTTTCTGCCTTGTTATTCATGGCGGTTTTCATTGCATCGCTGCACTTTTCAACGTTTGCAAGCGCCACCGAAAAGTCCGTCATAAGCTTCATGAACGACCTGGCACAATCAGCGATCCAGGCGAATCAAGCCGTCGACAGGTCGGATATGGAGAAAATCATCCGGGATAATGTCGATGTGGAAAGCATCGGAGATTATTCACTCGGGTCCTACCTTGGGAAATTGCCAAAGTCCGAATTTGAGAAATACTACGACAGCGTGACAAATTTCATGGCGCGCTATGCTGCGACGCAATCACGATACTACCAGGTCGCGGATGTTGAGTTTTATCGTCCGAAACGCCATCGCGACAATACAATCACCCTCAAAAGCAAAATCACAATGACGAGCGGAACATCCTATCGGGTGAAATGGAAAATCGTCCAGACAGATGGTCAATACAAAATCCTTGACGCCAGTATTTTCGGCTTTTGGCTGTCGCCATTCCAACGGCGATTGTTCCAGTCATACGTTCGTGAGAACAATCACAATGTCCACGCGCTGGTGGCAGTGCTGGCGCAATAGCCAAGTTTCATGGGAGTGTGAAGCGGCGGTGGTTTGCTGTTGAAAGCCTGTGCCGCCGGTGCTAGTTGCCCGTCGACTGGAGCGGTTCAAGGGCGGCTGCTTGCCGCCGTTCGCTAGACTTTGAGGTTTTTGAACGCTTTGCCTTCAGAACCTCCTCGCTCTTGGATTCTTCGGGTTCATCCAGGTCTCTGGGGAGGGTGGCTTCCACATCCGGCGCCAAATCTTCGCTTTGAATGCTCTTTGCGCTCTCCGCCATATGCCGGATCATTTCGCAGCGGTTCTTTCTCTTGTGGCGTTCAACGTACCACTCCTGAAACAGGAGCTGAACCAGTGCGAGAAGCATCCGCGCCTCATCAGGCGTCGTATCGACCATCATGTCTCTGTCCTGAGAGAAGTGAAAGTCGATAGATCCAAATGCACGCACACACTCGATTGAGTCGCGCGTCTCATCAGAGATCAGATTCGAAATCCGGTCCAGTTCTACGGAGAGCGTTCCCTGTTCGTCGGCGGGAATTTTCCAGAAGTCCCGAATGATCTGTTGCAGGCAGTAGCGCGAAAGCGCTCCGGACGCCCGCGGGCTGCGCTCAACCAGAAAGAGCGCCTGGCCATATGCATCCTGAACCTTTTCCGGAACGTCCGAAGGGGCGATAGGACGCGGCGCGGCCGGTTGACTATCTGTGACCTCTTCCGGCTTTGACCGGCGAAAGATATTTAGTCCTAATCCTGACATGTCTAGTTTTAGCGTCCCAATTGTGTCGGTTTGGTGGCTCAAGCTTGTGCCTGTGTACATCAGCCCAAGCTCCGAGCGGTCGAATAATACGCCCTGTCTTGATCCGATCCGAAAGCAATACAATTGTTTACCTTAACGGCGGACGGTTGCTCGGCGGTCCAAACCGGCGCACTAATCGCTTGCGGCAAGGAGTGCCGCATTGCCTCCCGAGGCAGTCGTGTCGACGCAGACGTGGCGCTCGAGCGTGTAGCGAGACGGGTCGCCCGTTTCACAGATAATCGGAACGAGAGGGCCGGTGCGGCGTGCCAGAGCTTGGGCGTAGGCGCGTTGCAAATCTTCCGGACCCCAGTTTGCCACACCTTGGATTCTCCGGACCTGGGCGAGCGAATCCGGATCGACCACGCCATCAAGGCCCTCTTTCAACCCCGGGGCTACGGCAAGGGGTACGCATCCAGCAGTGCGGGCTTCGTCAGCCTGCCGGGTAGCAGAGGCAGCATCGGGTCCGGTACACAGGATCAGCCCGCGAGGATAGAGCGACAGGCGATTGGATTCACCGGTTGGGCCGGGTAGATCCTCCACCGAAATGCTTGCATGCGATACGCCACCCGCAGCCAAATCAACTGCCTTCTGCAGGTCCGCCAACGAAATGGGCACGCCCTCATGAGCGGAGATGCGCGGCCGGTCACCTGCCGTGAACCGTTTAACGTAGTGAGGCCCGCCGGCTTTCGGCCCCGTTCCCGAAAGGCCCTCTCCGCCAAAGGGTTGTGAGCCTACAACAGCGCCGATCTGGTTTCGGTTTACATAGATATTGCCGATGCACAGCTGCTCAACGATGTCTTGAACGCGATCATCGATGCGGGAATGTAGCCCGAACGTCAGCCCATAACCGGTGCTGTTGATGGCATGGATCACGTTTTCCACGTCGCTTGCTGCGAATGTTGCCACGTGCAGGACGGGCCCAAAGATCTCTTCCTCAACATCTGAAATGGAGGCAACCTCGATCGCTGTTGGAGCGATGAAGTGCCCCTCTGTCGGTCTTGAAATCTCCTTCAAAATGTGTCCCTCGAAGCGGGCCTTTTTGATATAGGCGGTAATATTGTCATATGACGTTTTGTCGATAACCGGGCCGATATCAGTCGGCAACTGCCAGGGGTTGCCTATAGCGAGCTCATCCATGGCGCCAAACAACATTTCCAAAAATGTCGTTGCAACATCCTCCTGGATGTAGAGGACGCGCAGGGCCGAGCAGCGTTGTCCGGCACTCTGGAATGCAGACGAAACGATATCGCGCACGGCCTGTTCGGGCAGAGCGGTGCTGTCGACAATCATCGCATTTATGCCGCCGGTTTCCGCGATAAGCGGTGCCGTCGGGTCAAGGTGTTCGGCCATCGTGCGATTGATGATCTGTGCAGTTGCCGTTGAGCCGGTAAAGCAAACGCCCGAGATGCGCGGATCTGAACACAGTGCCGCGCCAACGTGTGGTCCTTCTCCTGGCAAGAGTTGTAAGGCTTCAGCCGGCACGCCTGCTTTCTGCAGCAATTGGACAGCGCGGAAGGCAATGATCGGTGTGGTTTCGGCCGGTTTGGCGAGGACACCGTTCCCGGCAGCGAGTGCGGCGGCAATCTGGCCGGTAAAGATCGCCAGCGGGAAATTCCACGGCGATATGCATGTGAACAAACCGCAGGATTCTCTGTCCGCAAGCCTTTCGGCTTCGCCTGCATAGTAGCGCAGGAAGTCAACCGCCTCGCGCACCTCGCTCATGCAATCGGGCAAAGTCTTACCCGCTTCACGGGAGGCAAGTGCGAATAGTTCGTCGGCGTTTTTTTCATAGAGATCGGCTGCGCGCCGAAGGCACTCGGCCCGTTGTGTGGCGGTAGTGCTCCAGGGTTTTGCAGCCGCAAGCGCCGCCTCGATGTCTTGCGCAGCACATTCGAGGACTGTCCCGACGCGATCTGATGGCACGGCGGGGTTGGAGATGGTTCGCGTTTCAGCTCCCCTTACATCTGCTGCGAGGATTGGTTGTGCTTCCCACTCATGCCTGGCGAATTCGTCACGGGTGCCGTTAATCCGTTCAATTGCGAGTGGGTCGGTGAGATCCAGCCCCTGCGAGTTCTTGCGTGCCGTACCGAACAGGGCGGTGGGCAATGCGATATGTGGGTTTTGAGCATCTTTCAGGAAGGTTTCGACGGCACCGAAAGGGTCTGCGGCCACCACCTCAGGCGGCACGTTGTCATCGACAATCTGGTTGACGAAGGAGCTGTTGGCGCCGTTCTCAAGCAGGCGGCGTACGAGATAGGCGAGAAGATCCTTGTGTGCGCCAACCGGTGCGTAGATACGGCAACCCGTGCCAAAGGTTTCATGAATGTGTTCGTGCAACGCGTCGCCCATGCCGTGCAGGCGCTGGAATTCGAACAGAGTGCGGTCGTCCGCCAGGTGCAGGATTGCCGCTACGGTGTGGGCATTATGGGTGGCGAATTGCGGGTAGATACGGTCGGTGAGAGAGAGGAGTTTCTTTGCGCTGGCGATATAGGAGACGTCGGTCGAGGCCTTGCGTGTAAAGACCGGAAAGCCGTCCAGACCCAATGTCTGGGCGTGCTTGATTTCTGTGTCCCAATAGGCCCCCTTGACGAGGCGCACCATGATTTTCCGGTCGAGCTTAGTCGCAAGCGCATAGAGCCAGTCAATAAGGCACGTTGCGCGCTGCCCATACGCCTGAACGACAACACCAAAGCCGTCCCAGCCCGCAAGGGTCGGATCCGACAAGATTGCTTCGATCAAATCAAGTGAGAGATCGAGCCGATCTGCTTCCTCCGCGTCGATATTGAGACCAAGCCGCGCTGCCCGCGCTTTTTGCGCCAATACCAGGGTGCGTGGCACGAGTTCCTTCAGGACGCGTTCCCGCTGGGCAAACTCATAGCGCGGGTGAAGCGCCGATAGCTTTATCGAAATGCCGGGATTGGTGCGAATGTCGTCTGATGCCGCAGCGCCAGCTATCCTATCTATGGCCTCAGCATATGATCGGGCGTAGCGCGCCGCATCTGGCGCCGTGCAGGCGGCCTCGCCGAGCATGTCGTATGAGTATGTGTATCCGCTCTCTTCGTTCGTACGCGCACGCATCATGGCTTCATCAATGTCGCGGCCCAGGACGAATTGGCTGCCAAGCTCCTTTATTGCACTGCTGACGGCGGTCCGGATGACCGGTTCACTCAACCGTTTCAATGCGCTGTGCAGTGCTCCGGTGAGGCCCTCATCATCATCTTCCAAAACCTTGCCCGTCAGCAGGAGAGCCCAAGTCGAAGCATTGACGAGGGATGAGCTGGAGCGGCCAAGGTGCCGACCCCAGTCAGACGGCGCAATCTTGTCCTCAATCAGTGCATCGATCGTTTCCGCGTCCGGTACCCGCAGCAGAGCCTCAGCCAGGCACATAAGTGCGATACCTTCCCGCGTCGATAGTCCGTATTCATCGAGGAAGCTTTCAAGAAGGCGAGGGGTCGAACTGGCGCGAATCGTTTTGACGAATTCGGCTGCCTGATAACTTATTGTCCGGCGATCGTCATGACTGAGGTCCGCGAGATTGATAAGGGAGCGCAGTGTTTCGCCCTCATGGGCGCAAATTTGGGCGCGCATTTTGCCACGCACAGTTCCTAAACTCATCACCGCTCGGCCTCTTCAAGACTTCGCGGCGAAGCATACCTTTCCCGCCGGAGCTGTACAGGGATTGGACATATAAAATTATGCGCCGGGCGCGCCTTGCATGTTCATGATTAGCCAAATGCCGCTGACGACGATCGCTGCCGTTAGCAGCCAGAACAGGATTTTCATCATCACATGAACCCTCCATCTGGGAGCAAATCACATACATGAACTAAGGCACCCGGCGCAATTCGTGCGTTACAGGCTGTCCGGCATTTCTTCAAAGCTCGGCAATGAGTTATCCATCACGTCCCAACTTGCGGCCCGGCTCGTATATACGATCATATTTGCGGTGAAGACTTCCGGATCATTCAAGCTCGAGGCACGCAGGAAGACCATTCCCGGCATTCCTGAATTGGTGGAATAGACCGGACCACCGCATGTTCCGCAGAAATAGCGGCTGACCATATTTCCGCTGTCGGCAGGTTTGTCGAAGCGCTTCGCATCACCTTCGATTACGACGTCGTCGGCATTCATGACCGCATGCGAGCAATGTCCCGTTCCACTCGACTTGCGGCAGTCGACGCAGTGGCAATGTCCACCCAGCTGTGGGGCGGCGGTTCCCTTGTAGCTCACGGCTCCGCACAGGCAGCCTCCGGTGAATTCAGTCGTCATTGGTCGTCCCTCCTACAGTTATGTTACTTTATAAATTAAAGTTACTACCCCTTGCGCATATCAGAGTCACTTGACATATTCAAGTTACGAATCGTGCGATGTGAAGGAAATTGGCGATGGCCGAGCTGGAAGCGATGGTGAAGGGTGGGCGCGAGCGGTCGTCATGTCCGATTGCGAGCACCCTCGATATTGTCGGCGACAAATGGTCGTTGGTGCTGATCCGCGATCTATTCACGGGCAAGCAGCGTTACAATCAGTTTTGCGACTCACCCGAAGGCGTTCCAACAAATCTGCTCGCCGCGCGCCTGCGCAAACTTGAGCAGCAGGGCATTATCTTCAAGGAGCCCTATCAGACACGGCCAGTGCGTTACGCCTATAGCCTGACGCCCGCCGGTCGCGCGCTTCTGCCGGTGCTGCAGGAGATGAGCCGTTGGGCAAACACCTATATCGAGGGAACCTGGACACCACCTGAATTGTTCATGTCGATGAAACCCAAGGTGTGAGGCGCGTCAGCTATCCTGACGGCCAACCCGCATATTGCGGCCAACGGCGACAATTGCCACCACAAGACAGGCGAACCCGATCTGCAACCAGGTGATTTGTTCTCCGAGCAATAAAGAGGCTGCAATCAACGTAACGAAAGTCTGCAGCAATTGCAGTTGCCCCACCTTCGCGACACCGCCGAGAGCCATGCCCTGGTACCAGGCAAAAAAAGCAATAAACTGGCTGAAGAGCGCGAGATAGAGAAAGCTTCCCCACGCGTAGGGCGAGGCGCTCCAGTTGATCGGTGTCCCCAGCAGTGTGAGAAATACCAACTGAACGGGCGCGGCGAAGACCAGGACCCAGCAAATCACCTTCCAGCCGCCCATGGTGCGCGCGAGCCTGCCGCCTTCCGCATATCCAATTGCAGCACTGACGACGGCTGCCGCGAGCAGCAGGTCGGCAGCGTGAAACCCTTCCTTGCCGGCACCCTCCAGGATAGCAAATGCCAGTACTGCAAGCGTTCCGACGACACTGCAGACCCAGAATCCGATTGATGGCCGTTCTCCAGCCACCAGTGCCCCGCCAATCGCGGTCAGCAGCGGTAAGATAGCGAGAATGACAGCGCCGTGAGAGGCGGGTGCATATTGCATGGCTAGCGTGGCGAACATCGGAAAGCCTAGAACGACGCCGCTTGCGGTAATGAAAATACCGCGCCAAGTCTCACGCGGCGGCCATTTCGTACGGGTCAATGCAAGAACAAGTGCGGCTGTGGCACCAGCGAAGACACCACGCCCCAGACCGATCAGCCAGGGATCGAGACCGGTCAGGGCAACCCGCGTCGCGGGAAGGGTCAGGCCGAATAAGACGACAGCAATCAGCCCGAGGACGAGCCCGGAGCGCTCGGCACTCTGCATCTGTAAATCCCCGCAAAAGTGTCTGTCTGGTTGTCCGAGAGACGGCATGAAATTACGCCAGATGACGAATTTTAGCATCCGCTCCGACATCCCGCCAACGCATTGTGACAAAGACGAAATTCTTCGCATGCATTTCGAAAAAAAATGCGTATGCTGCGATCCATGTCGATCTGGGGAAAATTAGCGGGCGCTGCCGCTGGGCTGGCTGTAGGCGGTCCCATTGGCGCTCTTTTGGGTGGCTTTGCAGGTCATTTCGCGATTGATCGCGATAAAGATGGCAGTGAAGCCGGTGGTGGGGAAAATCAGGTTGCGTTCACGGTCGGGGTCATTGCCCTCGGCGCGAAGATGGCCAAGGCCGACGGCGTTGTGACCGCCGATGAGGTGAACGCATTCAAGGACGTCTTCAAGGTGCCGGAAGGCGAAATGAAGAACGTGGCGCGAGTCTTCAATCTGGCGAAACAGGATGTCGCTGGATACGAAGCTTACGCGGATCAGCTTGCGGGAATGTTCAAGGACAACCGCAAGCTGTTGGAAGACATTCTTGACGGCCTGTTCCATATCGCCGGGGCTGATGAAGTGATGCATCCGGCGGAAGACGCCTATCTTGAGGAAGTCGCAAAGCGGTTCGGGTTTTCCGACACCGAGTTCAAATATATCAAGGCGCGGCATGTGGCTGCCGACAAGCGTAGCCCCTATGACGTGCTGGAGGTGACACCGGAGATTTCGGACGCAGACCTCAAGTCCCACTATCGCAAGCTGGTGGCGGAAAACCACCCCGACAAGCTGCTTGCGCGCGGCGTACCGGAAGAGTTTATCGCTCTCGCCACGGAAAAGATTGCGGCCATCAACGAGGCCTATGATGAAATCGCCAAGGAACGGGGTCTTTGACGGATACGCCTGACAGCCCGCTTGCCACGCTTTTCTGTCCGTCACCGAATATCGAACCGCGCAAGGATAGACGCGCGCCCGATCTCCTACTGCTCCATTATACCGGCATGGAAAGCGCCGAAGGTGCGCTTGCGTGGCTGACCACGCCAGAGTCTCAGGTCTCCTGCCATTATCTCATTGATGAAGAAGGGCGCATCACGCAGTTGGTGGCTGAAGAGATGCGTGCGTGGCATGCAGGCGCGTCACACTGGGCCGGCGATGAGGACATCAATTCCTGCTCCATTGGCATCGAGATACACAATCCCGGGCATGAGCTGGGCTACCCCGATTTTCCCGAGGCGCAAATGATGGCTGTCGAAGTTTTGTGTAAAGACATCCTCCAACGTCATTTGATTCCGCCGCAGCGGGTTCTTGCTCATTCCGACGTTGCTCCAGGGCGCAAGGCCGATCCTGGAGAAAAATTCGACTGGCGGCGGCTGGCAGATGCCGGCATCGGCCTGTGGGTCGAGCCTGAACCCATTGGACCGGACGACGGGCTGGGGCCTGGCGATGTGGGTGACGAAGTGTGTGCGCTGCAGGATCATCTGCAGCGATTGGGATACGGTCTCGATCCCGCCGGCAGCTACGACAATGAAACTCAAACTGTCGTGCGCGCGTTCCAGCGCCACTGGCGGCAGCAGCGAACGGACGGGCGCGGCGATTTATCGACGTGCAAAACACTCGCGCGATTGCTCAAGGCGATACCGTCAACTGATGCGCCAGGCGTTTAGATCCGTTTGCGGTCGAGAACGATCTTGTCGTTGATCGAGAGTTTCTCAAGCGACCAGCAATCCACCTTTCCGAATTCCGGGCAATCAAGCACGACGGCGGCTGTGAACGAGTTCGGTGTGTTCTGGTCGGATACATAGCCGCCGACGACAACCCAAAGCGTCTTGCGCGGCTGGGAATAGACAAAAGAATTGTCGAACTCGATATGATAGTGCTCACCGCTGTCGGAGTGCATCAGCCGATCCTGCACAAAATGCTGTGCCATGGCGATAATCATCGGAAGGGGCGGTGAGGCCGCCACTGCCGGTGCGGTGAGGGCAAAGACCAACAGAAATGCTGCACAGCGTTTCATGCATGCAAACATCTCTGCTCATTTGCCCGGCGTCAATTCACGTGGGTTTGCAGGCTGCCAACCGGTAGTCATTTTCTTTGAAAATTGGCCAAGAATTCCACATTTGCCATGCAATTCCCTCAGTTTTGCCGCACTCCTGCGCTTTTGTCGGCAGTAGGGGTTGGCTGGGCGAAGTATTGCGTGAGGGAGACAAGCACATGGTAAAAAATGAACTCGATCGCCTGAGGACACTTGCAAGTTTTGCCGACCAGGTGTGCGGCATGGCTGACAACGGGGAAGAGGCGCGCCGCCGCATCAACCACCTGATCACCAAGGCCGAAGACGTAATCAAGACCAAGAGCCTGGAAATCCAGATGCAGCAGTCGCATATCGCGCTGTTGAAGCAGCTCGACGGTTTCATGAACGCATCGGCCGAACCAGCCGGACGCATGCGCATCAATGACGTTGAGCGCGCCGGTCCACGCGCCATAGTGGCCGAAGGTCCGTAAAGCACGGAGCCCGGCTCAGGGCTTTATTGCCCGCCGCGCCATTTCCGCTACATCCGCGGCTATTGCATCGAGCAGGGCCTGACCCTTCCCGCGCGTGGCTAGGGTCGGGTCTCCCCAGCTGCCGCTTGGACTGTAATTCGGAGATGCCGGATCGCTCGGATTTAGCGGTTCGTTTGCTCCGCCCTTGCCCGGTGGTGAAGCGGCAGCCTTTTCCATGTCGACAAGTTTTGGAGCGAGGATGAGCATGCGCGCGGTCTCCAGCTCATCGGCATGCGTGCCGGCTGACTGCTCACTGAGTTGAGCTGCTGCTTCCCGGTAACGGGGCCCATCATGGACGCGCAAGTGATGGGTTATGTCACCATGGCCGCTCGAGGAAATCGCATGCGCTACCGGCCTGAGCGTGGAGATTCCGGTGTCGACCACCAGCACAGATCGCGCGCCGAACCCAGCCAGTCCCTGAACAATTTCCTGCACGACACTTGCAAAGGTCTTTCTGGAGAGGCTGACCGAGCCTGCGTAATTGACGAAGGCCGGATAGAAACCGTAGGTGAGTGTCGGCCAGACTAGCGCGTCGATTGAAGTGGCGATGATTCCCGCCAGCCAGTCTGCCTGAATCCGGTCTGCCTCCATAGGCAGGTGAAGCCCATGCTCCTTGGCGCCGGCGCCAATTGGCAGTACTGCCGCAGCCCCGGCATCGATGCGGGCGGCGACTTCGTCCCAGCTCAAGCTGGCCACGAGATCCTTCGCCAAAACGTTCATGACCCGACTCTAGAGCAGGCCGAGGAGCGCGTCAGCCGGAATTGCGCTCCAGCACCTGGGTAATCGACTGGGGGACCTCGACGCCTGAGGCAACCCGTCCGTCATCCTGCGGCGCGTCGAAAACTTGCCGCACCGGAACGACACCGCCCCAGATGGGCAGTTCGTAGTCTTCGTCATCGTCAATAGGTCCGCCGGTGCGCACCTTGGCAGCGGCATGCTCGATCGGCACGGCAATCACACTTGTGCTCTTGAGCTCCTTGTCCGTCATCTCCCGCGCTTCGTCCCAGCGGCCGGGAGCGATGCGGTCAGTGACCAATGTCAGCGCCTCGATTTTTTCCTCAGGGTCGGTCACGAGCTTGGCATGACCATGCACCACCACCGATCGGTAATTGACTGAGGAATGAAACGCGGAGCGGGCGAGCACCAGACCGTCCAGATGCGTGACGGTGATGCAGATGGGAATACCTTTGCCCATGGCCTTGGCAAAGCGGGCCGCCTTGGCACCATGCAAATACATGGTCTCGTCGATCCGCGCATAGATCATCGGGATGACCATGGGCCAATCCTGATCGGAGAACCCGGCGTGAGCCACGAGCCCATCATCGAGGATGGCGTGCACGGTTGCTCTGTCATATGCCGCGCGCTTGTTTAGACGAATTTTGTTGAGCTTCGATTTTGCATAGGAGTCCATTGCGTCCGAGCCTCGCTCCGTTTTTTGCTTGTTCTCTCTCAGATAGCTTCGTATTAGGTTCTATTGAAAGGTCCATTATCAAAAAAAAATTGGAACCAATTTGCTGGACGCTCTGTCAGGAATCGTCGATCTGGACCGCGCTGCGGCCGCGTCGCTCTACCGGCAGCTCTATGAACAGATGCGGGCCGCTATCCTGAGCGGGCAATTGCCGGCCGGAACGCGGGTTCCTGCGAGCCGGTCGATGGCGGCCCAGCTCGGAGTGGCGCGCAATACCGTTCTGGCAGCGCTCGAACAACTTGTTGCTGAAGGATTTCTCGAAACACGACAAGGCGCGGGCACCGTTGTCTCTGGTCAGCTTCACGGCGACATCATGCGTGCGGTCCGGCCCGAACCGGAACAGGAGCCCCAGGAATATCGACTGTCGAAGGCTGCCAGTCATATTGCCGCCGTGGGGCGAGGCACTGTTGGCGGTGAAAACCCACGAGCGTTTATGCCCGGTATTCCAGACTTGCGTTCGTTCCCGCGCGAAATCTGGGCGCGGCTGCTCAGGCGCGCAAGCCGGGAAATGGATGCCGAGGCCGCAGCCTATGGCGACACTTCCGGATTGCCGCAATTGCGGGTTGCACTCAGTGCTCATTTGCGCGAGGTGCGCGGAGTTCAGGCGGAACCGGAGCAGATCGTTGTCACCTCATCGGCACAGGGCGCGCTCGATCTGCTCGCGCGTGCGCTGCTTGATCCCGACGACACCGTATGGGTGGAAGACCCTGGATATCTCGGCGCCCGAGCGGCTTTTTCCGGTGTGGGTGCATCGCTCATTCCGGTGCCCGTTGATCAGGACGGACTCAACCCGCGAGGAGACTACCCGCGTCCGCGGCTTATTTACGTGACGCCCTCGCATCAATATCCAACCGGAATTCTGATGCCGCTCGCTCGTCGGCTTGAGCTGCTCGAATGCGCCGCGCGCCACGGGGCGTATGTCATCGAGGACGATTACGACAGCGAGTTCCAGTTTCAGGGACGTCCCGTCGCCGCGCTTCAGGGCATGGACCGGTCCGGACGGGTGCTCTATGTCGGGACCTTCTCAAAGATTTTGCAGCCCGGTATCCGGGTCGGCTATGCGGTTGTGCCGCTGCCATTGGCGGAACCGCTCGCGCGCATGCAGCGCAACACCGGGCACATTGCGTCCGCGGTGGTTCAACTGGCCCTGGCCAAATTTATCGAGGAAGGGCATTTGCGCGCGCATGTGCGGCGCATGTGCGCGCTTTATGAGGAGCGACAGGACACGCTTGTCTCGGCGCTGGACAAGAATTTCAGCAATTTTGTCAGTGTAAACAGACCTGCGGGCGGCATGCAGCTGATTGCGGAACTGCCACCAGAGGTGGACGATGTTGAAATCGTTATGGAACTTGGCCGGAAAGATATTGTTGCCCGTGCTGTGAGCCAGCTTACATTCGGACCTCAGGAAAGACGCGGATTGCTGATGGGCTATGCCGGCTATTCCGGCGAAACGATCGGATCCAAAGTCGCCACGTGCCGTGGCATAATCGATGCCTAAGCTTCACTTTGACCATAGGTTTCGAGGGGTTACGCTCGAGCTGCTTCACTTGACTCGAGGCGGTGGAAATCCCTTATTCTGTTGAAGCCAGTTGGCCGGATGGCCGCTCTGCTGCGAGGAACGTGTATTTTGTACCTTCATGCGGAGAGGAAAGTCCGGGCTCCATGGAAGCACGGTGCCGGATAACGTCCGGCGGGGGCGACCCCAGGGAAAGTGCCACAGAAAGCAAACCGCCTCTCATCCGAGGGGTAAGGGTGAAAGGGTGTGGTAAGAGCGCACCGCGTCTCTGGTAACAGGGNCGGCACGGTAAACCCCACCGGGAGCAAAACCGAATAGGGATGACGCAGGCGTTCGCGCCGGGCCCGTTTCCAGGCTTGATCATCCGGGTTGGTTGCATGAGGCGCGCTGTAAGGCGTGTCCCAGATGAATGGCCATCTATCGCGTTTCGGCGCGTGGACAGAACCCGGCTTACAGGCAAACTGGTGCTTATGACTATGGCCGGTCCACGGGAAACCGCGGGCCGGCCTTCCATTTTTTGCTAATACTGCGGTCATGAAACACAGTCGTCCCCGCTGGTGCTCCGGCTACCAGCCGGGCACGCGAGCCGTCCATCGGCAGGAGGGCGGGAGCTGCGGCAATCCTGGTGGCAAATCAGATTGACGATTTGCTTTAACGTTTCATGAAGGTCTGCAACAGCCGCACCGTATCCTGAGGCTGTTCTTCCTGGGGCAGGTGCCCGCAACTTCCAATGACGCGGAAGGTCGAATTCGGCAAGTCGTTGTGCAGCCGCAGGCCGATATGCGGCTTGATGACCTTGTCATGGTCGCACCAGATGATCAGCGCGGGAATTTTGATCGTCTTGTAGCGCGCGGAGAGTTCGGGAAGATTTTCCGGCATGATCTGGCGCGCCGTCTGGATCATCGCGTGGCGGCTGCCTTTATCCTTGAGCGGGTCGGCATATCGCTTGACGTCGCGGTCATCGAATTTCGAGTTGTCGTGATAGGCGAGGCGTAGTGCCACGCGTGTTTGGACGTCGAGTGGAACGAGCCGGCTGCCGAGTTTGCCGATCACCGGTGTGCGCAGAATGTTAAAGGCGATGGGAATGTTCTGCGCGTAGGCAACCGAGTCGATGAGAACGAGCTTCGCGATGCGCTTGCGCTTAGCCGGGTCGTCATGGAGCGTTAACGCAAGCGCCACGCCCCCTCCGAGCGAATGGCCGATAAGCGTGACATTCTTCAGGCCTAGTTGGTCGACGAAGTCGGAGATCAATGCAGCCTGATCGAAGATAGAATAGTTTTCATCGAGTGGTTTTTCCGACAGTCCGAAGCCTTTGAGGTCAACGGTGAGGACACGATGCCCGGCGGCCACCAGCGCCGGTTCCACATGCCGCCATGTGTAAGAGCTTGCACCGAAACCGTGCAGCAGCAAAACGGGTGTGCCTTTACCGTGGTCGCGATAGGCGAGCTGCACTTTCTGCGTGCCCGCGCGGGCACTCAAGTAGCGTACGTCGGTATCGTCGCTCCGGTAGATGCCCGAACACGCCGGGATGGCAAACGCCAAGAGCGTTATTACGAGTATTTTAGCAGCCGTGTACATTCGGATGAGTGTATCGCTCCAATAGGGCCGGGCAATGACGCTGGCCCCATGCGTCAGACTCTTCCACGCGCTCTGACGATTATCAAGAAAAGAACCTGCTTCCCGAGTAGGCGCGCGCGGATCAAGACCTCCTTAACCCTGCTTCAAAGTCGTGCCGGGTGGAAATCGCGGTTTATTAGCGATTAACCCATCGTAAACCCATTTTTGTCCATTTCTAACCATTGACGCCCATATAATCCCATGCTATCCCAGATTTGCCCGTTCGGATTGGGGTAACTGGGGGAGAGGCAAGAGCCTGAACTCCTACGAGGCCACGGGAGCCTGGCGTCTCTCCTCCACCCCATGACCCTTGAACGTGCTGCCGCGGCGATGGGGTGCCGCACCGACGGCAAAGTGTCCTTGCGTAACAGCCGAAGGGGATCGAGGGGAGATGGACCAGTTTGTGTCCACATTCACAAATAAGATCGATACCAAGGGACGGATTTCCGTCCCCGTCTCCTTCCGTACAGTCCTCGCCAAAGACGGCTTTGAGGGCATCTATTGCTATCCCTCGCTGGATGACGACGCGCTGGACGCAGGTGGCCAACGCCTTGTTGACAAGATTCAATCGCTCCTCGAGGGCATTGCCCCTTATTCAGACGAGCGCGACCATCTCGCAATGGCGCTTTTTGGTGCCAGCGAAGTCTTCTCCATTGACCAGGATGGTCGCATCAAGATTCCGGAACGTCTCTGCGAGCATGCGGGGATTTCCTCCAAAGCGACCTTTGTCGGCCTCGGCGACAAGTTTCAGATCTGGGAACCGGATAAATTCCGGGATCAATTCAGCGAAGGTCGAAAAAAGCTCAGTGAATTCAAAACGCTGCTTGGCGCTGCTCACCGCAAGTCAGGTGACACTGAGGGGGCACGGGAACGATGACGGACCGCAGCACTACGGGCACGCATGCTGCTGGCGGACCGGTGCGTCATGTTCCTGTGCTGCTCTTGGAAACGATTGACGCGCTCTCTCCCCGCGACGACGGTATCTATATCGATGGAACGTTTGGCGCGGGCGGTGCCACCCAGGCGTTGCTCGAAAGCGCGAAATGCATTGTGCTTGCCATCGACAAGGATCCCGATGCGGTCACCGCAGGCCGAAAACTCGAACAATCAGCAGAAGGCCGTCTCACGCTCGCTCAGGGCGCATTCGGCAATCTGGGCGAAATCGCCTCAGAAAACGGCATAGAGCTGGCAGATGGGATCACATTCGATCTCGGCGTTTCTTCCATGCAGCTGGATCAGGCGGAACGGGGATTTTCCTTTCAGGGAGAGGGGCCGCTCGATATGCGCATGTCAAAATCGGGCCCCAGTGCGGCCGATGTCGTGAATTCATTGGAAGAACGTGATTTGGCACAGGTCATCTCGGTACTCGGCGAGGAAAGGCGCGCCCGCGCAATCGCCCGTGCCATTGTCGCCGCTCGTGCAGACGGGGCCATCGAACGCACCAGCGAACTCTCGGACATCGTTGCGGGAGTCCTTGGCCGCCGGCACGATGAGAAAAAGCATCCTGCGACACGCACCTTTCAGGCACTCAGGCTGTTTGTAAATGGCGAGATGGACGAACTTGTTCAGGGGCTCTTCGCTGCTGAGAAAATGCTCAAAGAGGGGGGACGGCTTGCGGTTATCACCTTCCATTCTCTGGAAGACCGTATCGTGAAGCGTTTTCTGGCAAGCCGGTCGGGAAAAACTGGTCGACCCTCACGCCACGCACCGGTTAGTGCGCAGGACGAGCGACTGCCATCATTTCGATTGTTGTACCGCAGGGCGGTTAGCCCGGGCGATGAGGAAATACGGCGCAATCCGCGAGCGCGTTCGGCGCGGTTGCGGGCGGGAGAGCGGACCGATGCCCCTGCTTTTCCGGCAAATATGGAAGGACTTGGAGTTCCGAAACTCTCTGTAAACGTAATTTAGGTCAGTATAAGTACCAGTAGTGGGGTCTAAGTATTATGCGTGTGGTCAACGTGCTTCTTGCGGCTTTCGTCGTCGCGTCCGCCTTTGTTATCTATGAGCTCAAATATGAATCGCGCGCTCTGAAGCAGCGTGTCGCCGAATTGCGGCAGTCCATAAAGGTCGAACGCGATGCGGTCGCGGTTCTGCGCGCGGAGTGGAGCCATCTGAACCGGCCCGAACGCGTTGCCAAGCTGGCGCGCCGGCATTTGGGCCTGAAACCTCTCAAGGCAGGACAGATTCTCACCGCGCGCCAATATGACTCCATCCGCCAGCCCACACCTGCCGAGGTTGCTGCGCGCTTGCTCGGGAAGACGCTTCCGGCTGATCCCAACCACACCGCTTCGATAAATTAGCCCAGCGAATTTTGGCGCGGAGAGATCTCATGGCAGGCATACGCTCTCATTTCATTTTCCGGCGCGACGCGACGTTGAAGGTCAGAACGCGCGCGCGCGCGGGATTGATGTCGGTATTTTTTTTGCTGGGATTTGGGTTGGTCGCAGCGCGACTGGTGGACTTGGGGATTGCGGGAACGAACGACGGTCTGAGTTCGAGCTGGAAGCAGATTTCCTCCGCTGTTTACCGTCCTGACATCGTCGATCGTCAGGGGCGCATGCTCGCCACCGATATTCTGACCGGTTCCCTGTTTGCCAATCCGAGCCGCATAAACGATGCCGATACGACCGTCGAGCAGCTGGCAACAGTTTTGGGTGGCATCAAGCCGCGAACATTGCGCAAGCGGTTGCAAGGCAGCGGCAAGTTCACCTGGGTTGCGCGGGAGTTGACGCCGCGTCAACAAGCGCAGATCCACGAGCTCGGTCTGCCTGGCGTTGATTTCGTTCAGGAACCGCACCGGGTCTATCCGGCGGGACCGACTGCGTCACACGTCCTCGGCTTTGTGAATGTCGACAATCGTGGTCTGGCCGGCGTCGAAACTCACATCGACCGTATGGCCGGGGTTTCCGCTTCCCGCAGCAAAAGAGGGCAGGAGCCCGCACCGGTTCGGCTTTCAATGGATTTGAGTGTGCAGCACGCGGTCCACGCAGAGCTGGCCAGCGCCATGAAGCGTTATCAGGCCAAAGCCGCAGCCGGTATCGTGCTCGACGTTCATTCAGGTGAAGTCGTGGCCATGGCGTCGCTGCCCGACTACGATCCCAATCACCGCAAGCAAGCGATGGACAAAAATCGGTTCAACCGGATCACGTCCGGCGTGTATGAGATGGGCTCGGTTTTCAAGGTGTTTACCACCGCAGGCGCGCTCGATACCGGTGTTACGTCGCTCGACAAAGGATACGATGCAACCCATCCGCTCAAAGTTGCATCGTTCACCATCAATGATTTTCATGCCAAGCGCCGTTGGCTCAGCGTACCGGAAATCTTCATCTACTCCTCCAACATCGGCTCCGCCAAAATGGCCCTCGATATGGGCCGGAAGCGCCACAAGGAATTCCTTGGCAGGCTTGGGCTGCTCAGCCGCATGGAGACTGAAATGGGTCCGACCGCGATGCCGATCGTGCCCAGAAACTGGTCGCGCCTGAATACGATGACAATTGCCTTTGGACATGGCCTGTCGGTTACGCCATTTCAGGTGGCTAGCGCGGCGGCAACTCTCGTCAATGGCGGGTACAAGGTGGCGCCAACGTTTCTGGCACGCTCGCGCGACGAAGCGCGCATACAGTCGAAACGTGTCATCAAACTCCAGACCAGTGATTTGATGCGTTATCTGTTGCGGCTCAATGCCCAACAGGGCTCGGGCCGACGCGCAAACGTCGCCGGCTACCGGGTCGGCGGCAAAACGGGTACTGCGGAAAAGGTGGTCAATGGCCGCTATTCACGTCGCGCCCTCATGACCTCATTCCTTGGCGTGTTCCCGATGGATGCACCTGAATATCTGGTGCTTGTGGTGCTTGACGAGCCGCAGCGCGTTGCCGAAACCAAAGGTAAGGCGACGGCGGGACTGAATGCCGCGCCGACTGTGGGGCGTATTGTTGAGCGCATAGGGCCGATGCTAGGTGTGACACCGGTGCTCGACCGCGGCCGCAAGCGGTTTGACGAACACGTCCGCGCTTCCTATTAACGGGCCATGAGCCGCGGTTGCTGACCGCGCAACTGATGTCGCTGGATTCGCAATGAAATTAGGTGAGCTTGCTGGGGCAGGGCGTTCGCTCCCCGACGCTGCGTCGCGGATAGATATTCTTGGTCTCACTGCTGACAGCCGTGAAGTCGGGCCTGGGTTTTTGTTCGCGGCTTTGCCCGGGACGCAAACCGACGGCGTAAAATTCATAGAGCAGGCTATTAGGCAGGGCGCTGCTGCCGTTCTTCTGCCGCGAGGCACTCTCGCAACCGCGGAAGCAAATGTACCCGTCATAGAAGAGGGTGACGCGCGCCGTGCTTTTGCATTGATGGCGGCACGTTACTTCGCGCGCCAGCCTGAAACCGTCATTGCCGTCACTGGTACCAGCGGCAAGTCATCCATTGTCGCCTATGTGCGCCAGCTATGGCAGATGCTGGGACATGAAGCAGCGAGTCTGGGAACCATTGGCATTGAAACGCCCGCCGGGCCGAAGTCGGCAGGGCTGACAACGCCGGATCCGGTGGCACTCCACAGGACATTGTCTGAACTCGTAGACGAGCGTGTCACCCATTTGGCGCTTGAAGCGTCGAGTCACGGTCTCGAACAGCGGCGTCTCGATGGTGTTAATTTCGCCGCCGCAGCCTTTACCAACCTGACGCGAGATCACCTCGATTACCATGCGTCGTTTGAGGACTATGAGGCGCAGAAACTGCGGCTGTTCTCGACGCTGCTCGGTGACGGAAAGCCGGTGGTGGTCAATACGGATTCCAACGCTGCTGCTGCTTTTCTCGCTGCCGCTGAAAAACGGTCACTTCCTATCATGACGGTTGGCAGGAACGGGGAAACCTTGAAACTCATCGAGGTTGAAAAGGACGGGTATGCACAGCGGCTAAGCATTGAAAATAACGGCACTACGTATCAGGTTACGTTGCCTTTGGTGGGCGAGTTTCAGGCTTCCAACGCGCTCGTTGCTGCAGCGCTTTGCATAGCCTGTGGCGCGGAAGCAGATGAAGTGCTTCCCAAACTGGCAGACCTTTCAGGCGCAAAGGGTCGCCTCGAACTTGTTGGAACTTCGCGACGTGGCGCGCCGGTTTTCGTCGACTACTCCCACAAACCCGACGCTCTGGCCAAGGTGCTCGATGCCTTGCGGCCCTATGCAAAAGGGAAACTGGCGGTGGTATTCGGGTGTGGCGGGGATCGCGACAAGGGCAAGCGTCCCGAGATGGGCCGTATTGCCAGCGAGAAAGCCGATGTGGTGATTGTGACCGACGACAATCCGCGCGGTGAAATCGCGGGGGCTATTCGCGCCGAAATCCTGACAGCCGCACCCGGTGCACGCGAGATCGGTGACCGGCGAGAAGCGATTGAGACGGCCATTGCGGGACTGGACGCGGGAGATGTACTTGTCGTTGCCGGGAAAGGGCATGAGAAGGGTCAAATCGTTGGCGCGAAAGTCCTTCCTTTCAGCGATCATGAGGCCGTGGCCGCCGCAATCGGGAGTGGAAAATGACAGCGCCGCTATGGGCATTTGCTGACGTGCTCTCCGCAACCGGTGGCCATGTCGAGGGTGCGGGTACACCCGATATAACGAGCGTATCCCTCGACAGCCGCACGCTTTTAGAGGGTGCGCTGTTTGTGGCCATTCGCGGTGACAATCTCGACGGTCACGACTATCTCGCCAAGGCGTTCAACGCCGGGGCTGCCGCTGCGTTAGTCGCAGAGGACGCACAACTTGATGCGACAGGCCCGTTAATCCGGGTCACGGATACCCTGGAGGCGTTGGGTAGACTTGGCGCGGCGGCGCGAGCGCGCAGCGCGGCACAGGTGATTGCCGTTACGGGGAGCGTTGGCAAGACCGGCACCAAAGAAGCGTTGCGGTTGGCGCTCTCACCTTCAGGTGAGGTGCACGCATCGCAGAAATCCTATAACAATCATTGGGGTGTGCCGCTGACATTGGCCAATTTTTCGCAAAATGCACAGTTTGGCGTGTTCGAGGTCGGCATGAACCATCCCGGCGAAATCACGCCGCTCGTCAATCTCATCCGTCCTCATGTAGCGATTATCACGACCGTCGCGCCGGTCCACTTGGAGTTCTTCGACTCTGTCGAACAGATTGCCGAAGCCAAGGCGGAAATCTTTCACGGCCTCGAGGCCGGCGGAACAGCTATTCTTAACCGCGACAATCCGCATTTTGATCTGCTGAACAGACGTGCTCAGGACGCGGGAGCGGGTCGCATCATGACATTCGGAGGCCACGGCGATGCCGACGCGCGCCTGGTTTCCGTGCACGAAGCGGACGGCGGTTCGCAGGTTGAGGCAGCAATTTGCGGGAAAACGGTCAATTACAGCATCGGCGCGCCGGGCCGGCATTTGGTCATGAACTCGCTGGCTGTGCTTGCAGCAGTTGATGCCGTTGGCGCGGAATTGGAACATGCATCTCAGACCCTCACTTCATATGAAGCGCCGGCGGGGCGGGGCGCCCGCACCAGCTACACTCTGGATCAGGGGCAGGTTGTCCTGATTGACGAAAGCTACAACGCCAATCCCGCCTCCATGAGGGCGGCATTTGAGACATTGGCGAACGTGCCGCGGAACAAGCTGCCGCGCCGGATTGCGGTACTGGGGGACATGCTGGAACTCGGCGCGACCTCACCCCAATTGCACGCTGACCTGGCAGTTCCTGTTGACGGCGCCGGGGTAGATGTAGTCTTTGCATGCGGTCCGCACATGCGTTTGCTCTATGATGCCTTACCCGAATCGCGGCGTGGGGCGTATGCTGAGAATTCTGAGGGTCTCACCAAAAGCCTGATTGAAACGGTCCAAGCGGGCGACGTAGTCATGATCAAGGGTTCGCTCGGCAGCCGGATGGGTCCGCTGGTGGATGCACTCCGCTCGCATCTGACGGAACACGGTGCTCGGGCCGAATAAGGGCCGAAGGGTTCGAGAGGAATAGCAGGTATGCTCCACTGGCTGGTTCAATTCTCTGACCAAGTTCAACTCTTCAACGTATTTCGATACATCACATTTCGCACCGGCGCCGCCACCATGACGGCGCTCCTGCTGGTGTTCCTGTTCGGGCCGGCGCTGATCAATGCGCTGCGCGTCAAGCAGGGCCGTGGACAGCCTATCCGGGATGACGGTCCGGTCAGCCATATTGTTGGCAAACAGGGCACACCGACCATGGGCGGATTGATGATCCTTATGGGCGTGTCTGTTGCCACGTTGTTGTGGGCCAACTTGACGAACGCTTATGTGTGGATCGTCCTCTTTGTCACGCTCAGCTACGGAGCGATCGGCCTTTATGACGACTATCTCAAGGTTACAACGCGTTCCACGGATGGTTTTCCAGGGCGCATCAGGATTTCCCTCGAGGCGGCTGTTGCAATGCTGGCCGTCTATACGCTGGTGAAAATCGGATCAGAGCCATTCTCGACATCACTGACTTTTCCTTTTTTCAAAAACCTGATCGTGGACCTCGGTCCCCTTTTCGTACTGCTTGGCGGCTTTATCATAGTCGGCGCAGGCAATGCGGTGAACCTCACCGACGGTCTCGATGGGCTCGCCATTGTTCCGGTCATGATTGCGGCGGCAACCTTCGGCGCGATTACCTATCTGGTAGGAAACAAGGTATTCGCCGACCATTTGCAGATCCATTTTGTTCAGGGTGCGGGCGAACTCGCGGTCATCTGCGGTGCGCTGGTCGGCGCGGGGCTTGGTTTCCTTTGGTTCAATGCGCCACCGGCAACCATCTTCATGGGCGATACCGGTTCGCTTGCACTCGGCGGGGCACTTGGCGCGATTGCCGTTGCCATCAAGCACGAAGTCGTCCTGGCGATCGTTGGCGGGCTGTTCGTACTGGAGACGATTTCGGTAATCGTGCAGGTGGTCTCGTTCAAACTTACCGGCAAACGCGTTTTCAAAATGGCGCCGTTGCACCACCATTTCGAACAGAAGGGGTGGAAGGAGTCGACAATCGTCATCCGCTTCTGGATCATTTCCATCGTGCTGGCGATGATTGGGCTGGCGACGCTGAAATTGCGCTAGTATCGCGCCCATGATTCCGATCCATGTCTTTGAGGGACAGACGCTTGCCCTGTTCGGGCTTGGGCTGAGTGGCATTGCTTCGGCACGGGCGCTTGAGGCTGGAGGTGCGCGCGTTTTGGCGTGGGATGATGCCGAGGATGCACGGAATGCCGCAGCCTCACTGGGCATTGAAATCGCAGATTTGAAAGGGGTTGATTGGTCGAGTGTCGCAGCACTCATTCTCGCGCCCGGTGTTCCGTTAACCCATCCCGAACCGCATTGGACAGTCAAGCAGGCTCAAACGGCCAATGTGGAAATCATTGGGGACACCGAGTTGTTCTTTCGCGAGCGCGATCGGCTTAGGTCAGGCGCGCGCGTGGTTGCCATAACGGGCACCAATGGCAAGTCAACCACTGCAGCATTGATCGCGCATGTGTTAGCCGAAGCAGGGCTGGAGACAGCCCTTGGTGGAAATATAGGGACGGCGATCCTGGATTTGCCCCCACTCTCCGATACCCAAGTTTATGTGATTGAGTTTTCCTCCTACCAGATCGATCTGACGCCATCTCTGAAAGCTGATGCAGCCGCCCTCATCAACATCACACCGGATCATCTCGACCGGCATGGAGATTTGGAAAATTACGCTGCCGTAAAAGCGCGAATATTTTCCGGCTTGTTAGAATCTGGCTCTGCAGTCATTGGCATCGACGATAGGCACTGTCGGGAAATCGCGGATTCGCTCGATGGACCATACGATGTTGCTCAGGTTTCGGTGAAAACGAGCGTGGATGACGGTGTAAGTGTCTCGGAGGGAATCCTGCATCAAATTCGTGGGGGTGTTGAAAAAGCGGTCGTCGATCTTGCAGGCATCGGCTCACTGCGCGGCGAGCACAATGCCCAGAACGCCGCGGTTGCATTTGCTCTTGGGCGTAGCCTGGGGCTGGAGCTCGCAGACATCGAAAAGGGTCTGCGGACTTTCCCGGGTCTTGAGCACCGCATGGAGGAAGTCGGCCAGCTGGGCAAGGTGCTCTTCATCAACGACTCCAAGGGTACAAATGCTGATGCCGCGGCCCATGCACTCTCCAGTTTTGAGAATATCTTCTGGATTGCCGGGGGGCTTGCCAAGGAGGGCGGTATTTCAGGTTTGAAGGACCATTTTCCACGTATTTCTCACGCCTACCTTATCGGCGAGGCTGCGGAGGATTTTGCGCATGTACTTCAAGGTAAGGCTGAATATTCGATATGCGGAACGCTAGATAGGGCGGTTGTGGCCGCAGCCGCAGATGCTGCTGCGAGCGGATCGGCCGAACCGGTCGTGCTGTTGTCTCCGGCGTGTGCATCCTTTGACCAATTTCGCAGCTTTGCCGTGCGGGGCGACGCATTCAAATCGGCAGTAGCTAGGCTTGAAGGGGTGGTTTTGCGTCGAGGTGAGGCGGCATGAGGTTCGCCCGGTCAGATCGCAGTATGCTGTCTGATTGGTGGTTCACCGTGGACCGCCTGCTTTTTTCCGCTGTGCTCGTGCTGATGGCCGGCGGCCTGATTTTGTCGCTTGCCGCGAGCCCGTCTGTCGCCAGCCGCCTTGGGTTTAACACCTTTCATTTTTTCATACGCCACGCGCTTGTGATTGTCCCGGCTGTCGTGCTGCTGGTCGCAGCTTCGCTTCTCAGTCCTCGCGCGATCCGCCGGGCGAGCTTCGTGTTGTTTGTCGTCGCTCTCGGATTGATGGTCGCGGCGATCTTTTTCGGTCCCGAGATCAAGGGGGCAACCCGTTGGCTGCAATTCGCAGGCCTGTCCATTCAGCCATCGGAATTCGCTAAGCCGGCATTCGTGGTCGTGAGTGCATGGCTGTTTTCCGAAACGCAGCACCGCGATGACGTGCCAAGCCTCCCTCTCGCCATTTTGGTTTACGTGATTTTTGTTGCACTGCTGGTTCTGCAGCCGGATTTCGGCCAGGCGTTTTTGATCACGCTCATCTGGGGCGGCCTCTTTTTCCTTGCCGGCATGCCCGTCATCTGGGTCGGCATTCTGGCTATCGGATTGCTGATGGGGGGTATGGTTGCCTATCTCACAGTGTCGCATGTGGCGGGACGGATAGACCGCTTTCTCAAGCCATCAACCGGGGATACTTTTCAGACTGATCGGGCTATCGAGGCCTTCCAAAATGGCGGATGGTTTGGCACGGGTCCCGGTGAAGGGACCGTCAAACAGGTGCTGCCCGATTCCCACGCGGATTTTGTGTTTGCCGTTGTTGCTGAAGAATTCGGATTGATTACCTGCCTTGTCATCGTTGCGCTGTTTGCGTTCGTTGTGCTGCGTGCCATGGCGCGCGTGCAGGGCGAGACCGATAGCTTTATTCGCATGGCAACCATTGCACTCGTTTCGCTGTTCGGCCTTCAGGCACTCATCAATATGGCGGTAAATGTCGGCCTGCTGCCGGCCAAGGGTATGACGCTCCCCTTCATTTCCTATGGCGGCTCGTCGCTCCTTTCCATGGCGCTGACAATGGGGTTTGTCTTGGGGTTGACCCGGCGGCGACCACGCGCGGAACGGTTCAGCAGAAGCGAAGATGATCCTGAACGCGCATCTGCATCCCGGGAGGTGAAGGCATGAGCAAGCCTGTGGTGATGATTGCCGCCGGTGGTACCGGCGGGCATTTGTTCCCGGCCTTCGCTTTGGCGGAAGAGCTTGGTCGACGTGGGTATGACGTGGACCTCGTCACTGATGTTCGCGCTGACCAATACGGCATCGATTTTCCAGGCCGTGCGGCACATCAGGTTCCCTCAGCAACGTTACGAGGCCGCTCACCGCTCGCCATTGCCCGCACGGCGACAACGCTTCTGCGCGGTTTGTTCCACGCCCATGCACTCATAAAAAAACAAACGCCGTCCGTGATGGTGGGGTTTGGTGGATATCCGACGCTGCCTCCGCTGATCGCAGCGCGGATCGCCGGCGTGCCGTTTGTTATCCACGAGGCAAACGCCGTGATGGGCCGCGCAAACCGACTGCTTGCGCGTCTTGAAAACAAGATTGCCCTGACGTTTGAAAAGACCAAATACCTGGAAGATGCCGACGAAGAAAAAGTCCGGCTTGTCGGCATGCCGGTCAGAGATGCAGTGCTTGAGGCCGCGCTGCCTTACAAGTCGCCTGGGCCATCCGGTATCTTTTCGCTTCTTGTCTTTGGCGGCAGCCAGGGGGCACGGGTATTTTCCGATATTGTGCCAGAGGCACTTGCAGGTATGCCCCAAGACCTCAAGGGTCGGCTGAAGCTCGTTCAGCAGGTACGCGAAGAAGACATGGATAGGGTTCGCGACGCTTATGATGAGGCGGGTATCGACGCTGAGCTTGGAACTTTTTTCTCCGATTTGCCAAAACGTATGGCTGCCGCGCACCTTATCGTCGCGCGTTCGGGAGCATCGACGGTAGCGGAAACCGCTATTCTCGGGCGGCCGGCCATTTACGTTCCTTTGCCACATGCCCTTGACAATGATCAGCTTGAGAATGCAACACGCATTCAAGACGTTGGCGGCGGGTGGTGTATTGAACAAAAGGCATTCACGCCGGAACGCCTGCGGGAAGAGGTGAATCGACTTGCGGCTGAACCCAACACGCTTGCGCTAGCGGCAAAAGCTGCCCACAGCGTCGGTGAGCCCGGAGCGGTTGCAAAGCTCGCTGACGTTATCGAAGAGATGAAGCGCTGAAGCGGGCAGCCTGTCATGTGGCAGGTGATAGTACACGGAGGAGTAGCGTTCATGCGGATGCCCCCCAATATCGGGCCGTTCCATATTGTTGGAATTGGCGGCATTGGCATGAGTGCCATCGCCGAGGTCTTGCATGATCGTGGGTATGAGGTGCGCGGTAGCGATCTAAAGGATGGCGCAAATGTCCGCCGTCTGAAGGACAAAGGCATCACATGCTATGTCGGTCACGGACCATCGAATGTCGATGGAGCTGCTTTTGTTGTTCTTTCGAGCGCAATCAAGGATGACAATCCGGAATATGTTGAAGCGCGTGATCGGGGCTTGCCCATTCTGAGCCGCGCCGAGATGCTTGCCGAGCTGATGCGCGAATGTGCCACCGTTTCAATAACGGGGACGCATGGGAAGACGACAACGACCTCTCTCATAGCCGAAGTCCTGCAAGGCGCGGACCTCGATCCGACGGTGATCTCAGGCGGAATCATCCAAAGCTGGGGGTCAAACGCCCGCATCGGTAAGGGCGAGTGGATGGTGGTCGAGGCAGATGAGTCCGACGGAACGTTTACCGCACTTCCGAGCCGTATTGGGGTGGTGACCAACATCGACCCCGAACATATGGATTACTGGAAATCGCTTGAAGCGTTGCACGGCGCGTTCAAGACATATTTCGACAACGTTCCATTTTACGGCCTGGTTGTGGCTGGTCTCGATCATCCGATCGTGCGGGAAATGATTGCTCAGATTGGTAGGGCGCAGCGGGGGCAGCGTGTGCTCACTTACGGGATTGCGGATGATGCGGACCTGCGGCTTTCGAATTACCGTGCTGAAGACGGCATGGCGGTATTCGATGTCGATATCAGCGCTGACGCGCCAGGCGGCGCGCGCTCTCTGAAGGCTGTACGCTTGCCAGTGCCGGGTCAACACAACGCACTCAATGCGCTTGCTGCCTTCGCGGTAGCAGCGGAAGTCGGCATTGCCGATGACCTGATCTGTTCATCACTTGAGAAATTCGGTGGTGTCGCCCGGCGTTTCATGCTGACGGGCACCTGGAATGGCGTGCCCATCTATGACGATTATGCGCACCATCCAGTCGAAATCACCGCGGTTCTCAAGGCCGCGCGCAGTGCCAGCAATTCGCGCGTCCTCGCTATTGTCGAACCACATCGCTATACGCGCCTGAAAAATCTTTTCGGCGATTTCTGCACCTGCTTTTCAGATGCTGACACAGTCATCGTCATCCCGGTTTATTCGGCGGGAGAACAACCCATCGAGGGCGCTGACCGTGACGCTTTGATCGAGGGTCTGAAACGACAGGGACATCCGGACGTACATGCGGCAGAAGATGAGAACCAGTTGGCATCGATGGTGGCCGAGAAAGCAATGCCTGGCGATCTTGTGATCGGGATGGGAGCCGGGACAATCACTGAATGGACCCATGCGCTGCCGGAGCGGCTGAACGCGCTGAAGCCTGCGGCGGAGTGAGCGCTTTGACTTTTGCTGATATGACAGGGGATCTGGCCGCCAAGCTGCCTGAACTTAAGGGTAGGCTAGCCGCCAATGTGTCTCTGTCCGATATCACCTGGTTTCGAGTGGGCGGGCCAGCACAGCTTCTATTCACTCCGGCGGATGAATCAGATCTTGCCTATTTCCTGACCCACTTTCGGGCGGACATGCCGGTGATTGTCATCGGTCTTGGTTCCAATCTTCTAGTGCGCGATGGAGGCATCCCGGGTGTCGTAATCCGGCTGGGGCGAGGCTTTGGACAGTTTGCGGCGGAAGAAGAATATCGGCTGCGGGCGGGCTCTGCTGTGCCGGATGTAAAGGTGGCGCGGGCTGCGGCGGATGCAGGCATCGCCGGGCTTTCATTCTATCGCGGCATTCCAGGCTCGGTAGGCGGTGCGCTAAGGATGAACGGTGGCGCGCACGGCCGTGAGACCAAGGACGTTTTGGTGGAGGCGCGCGCTGTCGACAGGTCAGGGCGGGTTCATGTACTGAGCAACGAAGAGATGGGTTTCAGCTATCGCCATTGCTCTGTCCCCGAAGATTTCATTTTCACGCAGGCGCTGTTTCACGGCGAAGCAGGAGAGCGAGCGGACATTCAGGCCGAAATGGCTGAGGTGGCCGAATACCGAGAGCAGGCGCAGCCAATTAAATCTCGCACTGGCGGCAGCACTTTCAAAAATCCATCGGGTCACAGTGCCTGGAAACTGATAGATGCTGCAGGGTGTCGCGGTATGAAGGTCGGCGGCGCCAAAGTTTCGGAGAAGCACTGCAATTTCCTCATCAACGAGGGTGGCGCGACCGGTGCCGATATCGAGGAACTGGGTGAAACAGTGCGTACGCGCGTAAAGGAGTCGAGCGGGATAGAGCTCGAGTGGGAAATTCGCCGTCTTGGCGTGACGATGAACGGCAGGGATCCGGAGGGCACATTGTGACCAGGAAATTTGAGCATGTGGCCGTTCTTCTCGGTGGACTCTCAGCGGAACGTGAGGTCTCGCTTTCATCCGGAAAGGATTGCGCCGACGCCCTTGAAGGCGTGGGGTACAAGGTTACCTGTATCGACATGGATCGCGATGTCGCAGCACGACTCAAGGACGTCGCGCCCGATGTGGTCTTCAATTCGCTGCACGGACCTTTGGGTGAAGATGGGACGGTTCAAGGCCTGCTCGAAATTCTAGGTATTCCCTATACCCATTCGGGTGTCCTGGCCTCAGCGCTTGCCATGAACAAGGAACTCTCCAAGGCCGCTTTCAATGCTGCTGGCATTCCGGTCGCGGAACACAAGATTGTCCCGCGTTTGGTTGCAGCTAAAGAGCACGTCATGGAGCCGCCCTATGTGATCAAACCGATTGCTGAAGGCTCCAGCGTCGGCGTCTTCATTGTGCGGGAGGATCATGCCCATCCACCGCAAGAACTTACCTCATCAGATTGGGCACTCGGCGATGACGTCATGGTCGAGTGCTTCGTTCCCGGTCGGGAATTGACGTGCGCCGTCATGGGTGACGAAGCCCTCGGTGTCACCGAGATAATCCCGTCCGAAGGCCTCGCTTTTTACAACTATGAGGCAAAATACGCTCCTGGAGGCTCAAAACACGTCCTCCCGGCGCAAATTTCACCAAATGTTTACCAATTGGTTAGGAAGCTAGCACTCAAGGCTCACAAGGCTTTGGGTTGCCGCGGGGTCAGCCGTGCGGATTTCATTTTTAATGAAAGCACCGCGCGTGATGATCAGGTTTTTTGCCTTGAGGTAAATACGCAGCCCGGCATGACGGCGACGTCACTTGTGCCTGAGCTGGCAGCCCATGCGGGCTTCGAGTTTGGAGAATTTTTGCGCTGGATCGTGGAGGACGCATCTTGCAACCGCTAGGCGGCAAGAGAAACAAAGGAAAAGGCAGTAGATTTGGTTTTTGGAACCGTGGCTCGAAAGGAAAAGGGCTGCGTTGTTTCGGAATCCCGCTGTCCTTGAGCGAAAGCTGGCAGGGCCGGTCCCAAAAACCGGGCCAGCGTTCTGCGCGTGGGCCGCTGTCTTTCCGCATGTCCCGTCCGTGGCGGATTGCAACCGTCAGCTTCGTCTGTCTGGTAGGCGTCTATGGTCTTGCAGTCGGCGGCTACGCCAACCGGTCTGCCGACTTCGCATCCAAACAATTCTCTACGATCATCGTCCGAGCAGGGTTTGCGGTCGACCACGTTACCATCGAGGGCCAGAAACACACCAGCGACCGGGCAATCGTCAGGGCGCTTGGATTTGATCGCGCCACCTCGACATTCGCATTCGACACTGCTGGCGCGAAAGAAAGACTGGAAACACTTCCGCTGGTTCGCCGTGCGCAGGTTATGCGACTTCTTCCATCGCAATTGCATGTGGTTATCGAGGAACGCGCGCCCTACGCGGTGTGGCAGTACAAATCCACGCTTCACTTGGTAGACCAGGACGGCACGGTTCTTGGAATATTGAAAAAGCGCACCTACTCGGAACTTCCTCTGATCGTGGGAGATGGCGCTGCAAAGAATGCGCGGGAGTTGCTTGATGAACTCGCGCTATGGCCGAACATCAAGAAAAGGGTTCAAGCGGCCGTTCGCGTCGCGGATCGGCGCTGGAACTTGAAACTCGAAAACGGGCTTGAAATCCGATTGCCTGAAAATGACCCAGGACGAGCGCTCAAGAAGGTCGCCGAACTCGATGCCAAGCACAAGATTCTGTCAGGAGATGCGGTCGCGGTGGATTTGCGACTCGGCGATCGCGTGACCATTCGAATGGGATCGGATGCCGTGCGGCGGCGTGACTCTGCCTTCGCAGCACCGAAACGCAAAGACCGCCGCCCTGGACGAGATACGTAAGGACGATTTGAACGCCACGATGGATCGTAAGAACGGACATAACGCCAAACGCTCAGGGCTCGTCGCCATACTCGATGTCGGCACGAGCAAGGTGTGTTGCATGATCGCAAAGCCCGAGCCGGTGCCAGGTTACATGTCGGAAAGCGGGCGAAAAACCCAATTGCGCGTAATCGGTTTCGGGCATCAACGCTCACAGGGTATCAAGAGCGGTGTCATTGTACACATGGATGCGGCAGAGCAAGCCATTCGCGCGACTGTTGACCAGGCCGAACGCATGGCAGGCAGGATTGTCGATGATGTGATCCTGTCGATTTCATGCGGCAGGCTGAAGAGCGACATTTTCTCTGCAAGCGTTGCGATCGCGTCGGAGTCCGTGCGCCAGCGAGATATTGACAAGGTGATGACTGCGGGCCGCGAATATGCGGAACGCGACAATCGCATGGTGCTGCATACGCTTGCCACCGGTTATCGGTTGGATGAGGGCAACGCGGTCAGCGATCCACGTGGGATGATTGCCGATCGGCTGAGCGTTGACGTACATGCCGTCGCTGCGGACCAGCCGCCGATCCGCAATCTGATGCTTTGCGTGGAACGCTGTCACCTCTCCGTGGCCGGACTTGTGGCAACTCCTTACGCGAGCGGCCTATCCGCAATTTCCGATGCTGAGGCCGCGCTTGGCGTGACCTGCATCGATATGGGCGCAGGGACCACCGGGTTATCTGTCCTGGCGGACGGCCAGTTCGCTTATTGCGATGCTATTGCCCTCGGTGGAAATCATATTTCGCTTGATCTTGCGCGCCACCTGTCCACTCCGCTTGAGGAAGCAGAGCGCATCAAAACTCTGCACGGCTGTGCCTTTGCAGCGGCCTCTGATGAGGGCGAAATCATCTCTTACCCGGTTATGGGTGAGCATGATGCACCACAGTTCAACCAGACCTCCAAGGCGCAGATTGCACAGTTGGTCCAGCAACGGATTGAGGAGATTCTCGAGACTGCGCGCGATCGGCTGGAATCATCGGGATTACGGGACGTGGCGGGTCAGCACATCGTACTCACGGGCGGTGCCAGCCAGCTTGCCGGATTGTCCGACTACGCTGCGCGTATCTTTTCCAAGTCCGTTCGTCTGGGACGCCCAAGGCATCTGCCTGGACTGCCCGAGCAAGGTGTCGGACCCGCATTCACAACCGCGACCGGGCTGCTGCAATACGCTATGCGGGAGCCGGCTCAGTTCAGCGCGTATTCGGAAACGCGGATGCTCAAGACGGGCACGGGATATTTCTCCCGCGTCGGTCAATGGATCAGGGAGAGTTTTTAACATGTGCGGGACGCGTAAATTGCGGCGCGCTGCGCTTTTGCCCGGAACGGTTTTCCGGTCGTTGACCATGAACCCAATCGCAACCAACGTTGACCACTCGAAAAAGTAGGATCGCCATGACCATCAACCTCAAAGTGCCTGATCTGACGGAACTCAAGCCGCGCATTACTGTTTTCGGCGTCGGTGGCGCCGGAGGCAACGCGGTGAACAACATGATCGACTCCGGGCTCGAGGGCGT